>WNFQ01001376.1_pt1 | contig 19225 bp, 25 predicted proteins | sample 5400171 | NCBI WGS metagenome assembly WNFQ01 (sample SAMN13153356, study PRJNA577476) | soil metagenome | isolation source: 20 cm soil under Madrone tree | place: USA:California | collected 2016-06-14 | reverse complement strand
CTGTACAGCACAGTAACTTGTGAGTAGTCTCAACTAAAAATACCCTTTCCCAGACTCTGTGCCCTCAACCGCCCTTCTCGTCTATTCCGCACGACATCAAGAGCCGGCAGAGCGGAACTCACGCCACCTGTAATCGGGCTCGCGCTCGGAAATGCCGTGCTCGGGCTGGCCTTCTTCTCCGACTCACTGACCCTAAGTCCACCAGCGGTCCAACGCGCCTCGATGATTGACTTGATGCTCCACAACCAGACGAAGATAAAGACTGGTGTGCTCAAAAGTACGTTGAGGACGGGGAATAAGTCGGGGTATCTTGCCGGTGGTCGATAAACAAACTCCAGCAGGTGAAGCAGGGCGCATCCCAGATAAACCACCTACGCCCCATAAGGTCGAGTAAGCCGACGTGTGGATGAAATGGTAAATCTGTCGCACCCATGTAAACACGTCCAAAAATGTCGCTTGCCTCAGGGAAATAAATGGGCTGTGTCCAATCATCCGGTTCCACAGCAGAGTAAGAGCGATATACTGTGTACCTAGCCCATCCTTTCGTAGAAGAGGCCACATACTACCAAAAACAGGTTTACTATCATTGCGTAGCGTCGAGCATAGTTACGCACCTAAACATGCCGACATTATTTGCCAGCACGCCCAACTTGAATGTAGAAGAATCGTGAGGAGCAGTGGAGAGCAGTAGTGTCATGGGGAGCAAGGGAAGCAAGATTGTCTTCTCGTGTACTTGGAAGGAGAACAGGAAAAAAGACATTGAGCTGTTGAGCAACGCGAGCAACAGGACAGTCCTCATCACCGACGGCACTGCTTCAGCCGTCGTTGCTCTGTCCTGATTTCTCAGCCTCAGCCACGCGCGTATAGGAGCAATGGCTGCAGCTAAAAACCCGACAAAGGTGATAAGAGTAGATAGCCGCATGAGCGTGCTCTGCGAGGCCCAGAACTTCCATTTGACGACCACATTGGTCGCACACCAGAAATTAGCCACTTTGTCTTCAAATATGCCCCTGTTGAATGGGAAGATACGCGTAATGGGATCCAAAATTACGGAGATTGGGGCAAGTGGAGGTAGAAAGGGAAGGAAAAGGAGGAAGAAAGTACCCGCAACGACAACCGCGAGACGAACAAAGAGATGGGCGCTGCTCGCTGGTGAGACAGACAGGCTAGGTCGGGGAGAAAGAGGAATATACGTACCCGTCTTTTGGGCCCAAGTATAAGCATTTTCCGAGAAGGTACGAACCAACGGCTGGTGCATAATACAAGGCCATCTGTTTGAATCCTAGGCTGAGAGTAAAGAAAAAAGCTCCCAGGAGATCTCTTCCTGAAGTAAAACTCGAGGCGGCGAGGAGTGTGAAGCCTGTCATTTATCGTTAGTGTGTTCCCAGTCGAGCCGTGCTAGGAACGGACCTAACATGACAGAATTGTACTGAAAGTGTCCAAAGTCAATTATGAGAAGCGCTGGCTGGAAAAGGAGAGTGAGGAGCGCGGCGTTCTTTAACCATCATTATCAGTTAAACGCTCTCGCAAAGGGACTGGTGAGGAAATACCTGTGTCCGCCGAGAACGGCCAAAATGCCAGACGCGTGTGAAGAGCCACACCGCCAGAACGTAGCTCGCATAGTCTGATAGAAGGACTGTACTGCGCATAAACAGCTTGCTTGCTAAAGTCTCGATTCCCCTCGAAGTGTCCAGAGCAAACCAGCTCGCGTTGATGAACGATCCACTGTTCTTTCATGGTGAGACGGAGGAGCGAAGTACCAGTATCCAAATCAACCCACATCTTGCCGCACAGCCAGGAGTGATAAGCGGTCAACGGTGGGTAGTCTAAACCCCAATACTCCAAATCGTATGTATACCACTGCCGCAATGGCAAGTGGTTAGTGAGCTCCATCCAATGCCGCTGGGCCTCGTAGTCCCCAAAAATGGGAGGAATACCCTGCCCTAAAATGTGGGCGCAATGTCAAGCATTGACTCTATGGCGAGTCGTTTGAGTTAAACGTACCGGAATAGGAACCCAGCCCAATACCCGTTCTTATGCATCCATCGCGACCACCTCCGACCAAACCCTTGCTCCTGTACAGATACCTCTGGGCCTTTCCCAACCCGGGCATCCATGACGGTACTGAAACTCGCGAATCTATAATTCTGCCTGGACCCGCGTGGAAAGCCTCCACGAATGGGCGTCGAGGGAGAGATGGCGCGCGAGGATGAAGGAGAGGGTGTGCGTATCCAGGCGTCTGGTGTCAGCTCTGGCTGTAGTGCATGATGTCGTAGTGGCACAGGCGCGACTATTTCCAGATAGGAGTCCCTTTGCAGCAGAGCGTTAGCCATTTCATTTTGTGGGCGGGTTATCACCATACGTTGGGACGGAAGACAGAGGCCGCACATGTGGTGAATGAGGCCGTGGGGTAGGTTTCAATGTCCCATCCGAGCGGAGGGTAGGATGTGAGGACCTCCGACGAGGGGCCTGGGGGAAAGCCTGAAGAGAGTGGGAATGTAATTGGTCCATGCAATATATAGCAGGACCGTAGTTGGCAGAGCAGAATATGGTTCACTTGACGCTTGACGATGAGCGTCAACTTGAATGCAGCAACTAATTCGGGTCGCGACTCCAAAGTGAACAATCGTGGTATCGTATTGGTATCATCGTACAACTATTCTACGCTCGTCAGACTATCCTGCTCTGAAACTCCCTCAACACTCTCAGAATCTGCCACGCTGGCTTGCCCGTCGGCATCGTCGTTTTTGTGGACGCCATTAATGTGTGGCTTTTGGGTAACTCCCTGACTCCCTTCGGAGGTTGCTGCGTCACGGGGGGATCGAATGTTGCCATATAGAAGACCTTTAACCGGTAAAACACTTGGGTGAGACGGCATGGAATAGATCATGATCTCGAATCACCATTAGATTGTATATCCGGAGTTAAGGATGGACTGCGAGTTGGACCCCGATGGGAAGACGCTAGTGGTCCAATCCGATGGTTATGATGACCATGGTTGCGGTCATGGTCATTGCCATGATGTCGGCGGTAATGATTGCTGTCACTAATATGGATGTCCTGAGAGGAGCGGGAGGAGTGTGGATGACTATCTATTTCCTCGTGCTCCGCCGGAATTGTGGATAATTGTGATTGACGAATAAGAGCGACACCGCGGTTAGAATAAGTGTGGCTGTAATCATAAGAGAGCGGTGGGGAGTATAACGGCTGTGGTTGATCATGACCATCTGAAGAGAATTCAAAGTTAAGTGGGTCTGATGTGACATCCGCTGGAATGTATAACGTCTCTTCTTCAAATTCGGCGGAGCCACGTAACTCTTGAGGAAGAGAGCCAGGTCGTCGGTCGTCCGAAATTGGAGGGATTCGGTGCAAAAGCCCAAAGCTGTAAAACGACACATAAACTTTGCAGAAACACCATAGGTATTAAACTTACCCAAAGACACACCCAAGTAAACCCTCGCCGCCCCACTGCCGATTCGGAACCAAGACTACTTCCCGAATTGTGCTGATATAGTCAGATGAAGAAACGTGAGAAGCCATAAAACATACTCAAAATCATACGAGTAGACGTAGACGCGGAGAGGTTTGTCGATATACTTGTAGGGGTCGATAAGTGGACTAAGAGCCATCATAAATGGGGGACTCACAGCTTCCACGACATCATAGAAGTCACTTTCTGCGCCCAGTACCCCACCCGACCATCCTATAATCCAGTCACCATAGGGGACAAGACCTGCGCTTTCCGCCGGACTTCCTTCTAAGACATCTAAGACATGCCAGACGTTTTCGAGCGCAAACTCAGGTTCACAGATACGCATACTGAGACCGAGCAGCGAAGGCTGCACGCCAGGTCCCGCGTCCTTGGAGGCGTTTGCTGCGAGACTCTGCTGTGACCACGTTCGTGAAGGAGTAATCTTCACAACTGGAGCGGCAATCGGGGGATGGGCGTCAGGCAGTTGACAATGCGAAATGAAGTGCGCCGCAGTACCTCGTGTTGTTTGCGATTTGCTGTTCCAGACAAGCAAGTTTAGATTCTTGCCCTCGTTCTTCTCTACAATCGCTTCGAGCCCTACAGCGTCTAGCATCTTTCGTGATGAATGTGTGTCCCCTTCGAGGCCAACGACGAAGTCGAAGAAAGCTTCGATGTTCGTGTACGAAGCAGGTGAAGACGGTGTCACGCGCAGTACGTGCAGCGCACGCGGTGGCGGCTGTGGGTGTGAACCTATAGACTGGCCAGCACCCATTTTCAGGCTTTGTTAAATGGTAGAGTAGAGTAGAGTATAAGATGCAGTCAACTCCGTGACGTTGCGAGCGAGAGTTTACATGCGGACCGACGCGCGGGCCGAACACCGTCACAGTAAGTTAAGAGTACAATTCTCACTCTCATTCTGAGAATCTCCCCACCTCGACCTTCATGCGAGATGAAATAAGTCCCTCTCCATTCCCTCCGAATACCATATTTGCTGAGACATTTTTGGCAACGAAAGACGGATTTATGGCAATGGTGTGATCCACGACCTTGAAGGCCAATCATTTTGCGACAACAGCAAACTCACGGTTTACGTACCTTCGAAAAGTGTTTTAGTCGGCTTGGGACAACCAACACGTCTGGAGCGGATTGCCCTTCCCCGTGACACAACGCAAGGTGTTCAAGGTGAGAAGCATCAAGATTCACTTCGGGTGAAAGATCAAGAGAAGTTGGAAACAATGGATAAAAGCTAACAAGAAAGCAATGAATAGAGTCCATCAGACAGGTGTATGAAGACGAACCTTCTCTGTTGCAAAATATGCCGAGCCAAGCTCGCCATCATATCTGTAGCTGGTGGTTGCCCGTCCACTTCTAGTGACTCCACCTCCTCTGCCCGTAAGACGAGCTGCTCCCTTCGCAGATGAAATAATACATCCATACTAGTCACTGAGAATGTGACTCCGTTTAGGGAAAAGTGACATGGATTTGGCAGAAATTTTATCCGCTGTGATGTTTCAGTCGGAATGGAGCCAGGACTTGATATTGTCAAGGTCAACTCACTGGGTCACCGGAGAGACCAGATATATCAAGGGCAGCCTGTGGATAGACGCAATGATGGCTGATTATATCCCCCACACTAGGGACGATCAAAACCAATGTTTCGGGGTTCGCTTCCAGAAAGTCGTGTAAGTTCTCTGTGAATTGAGTGTGGAACAGCTCGGTAGGAGTTTGCTCAACATCGCCAATCTTGATCTTTTCGTTGTTCGAGTCTATGAATGGTCCAATCTAAGAGTGACGTCAGAAAAACGTGCTTAGACACTGCAGATTGCACAAACCAAGAGAACCACGCTGGGTTTCTGTGATCGTAAGCTCTTTAAAAGTGACGACCACGGTTTGAACATAAGGTCAGAATCGTGTGTGAAGGGGCCGCAGGCTATTGTCATGGAAAACGATGCATCTCGGGGTTCCTGCTTTGATCGTTCGCCCTGTATGGTAGATTGGGTGGAAGGAAGAAGGGGAGGTAACTAGAAGAATATGAAGCATAGACACGGACGAAAATGACAAGTCGTCCTGACCGTCATGACCTCGGAGACGGAAAACCAGTCTCCGCTACCATTCCTTCCTTTCAGAGCAACAATTGCCCCGGGAAACATGCCAACATTGGCTTGCCCTTTGGGGCCGCCCCGTATTTGGAGGCCTGGCATAAATTTCAGAGGGACACGGACGCCCGATCCCATCATTCGTGATGACTCGATATGAAGGCTAGCTTCGTTGAGCTTTCCAGAGCCAGATGACGCCTCGGCATCAAGGGTAATGCGACCGACTACAACGACTTCTCCCTAAGAGGACTCGATAAAGATACCAGGGAAACTGCACCAAGTTACCCACATCAGTCGAAGTGGAGGGATCCCCCAGTTCAGCTAAGCCATAATGCTGGCGGACAAGGTCTGCCAGTTCGTCTATGCGATCATCTAGAACTATTTGTGGCATTAAATTGGCTAGTTGCCAGTCTCTCCACAGATTGTACTTACCCCCACTTCGCTCCGAGATCTTTTCGTACATATATTTATCTGATCACAATCACTGAGAGAGCTGGTATCGCCGAAATATTCTGTGACGCGTACAGTTCCGTTTATCCCGAGAGACATCTTCTATGTCATGGCATTCAAATACGATCTTACTTGTTCCCACTTTCCCGACACGAGGTATTGCAGACGAAGATTGCAAGTTCGGAGTTGTGTCCACAAGACCGACACCGGCAAACTTCATTCGAGAACCGAGACCGAGCATATCCATAGGAGCAGCCCTTGCTTTCCGCGAGCCCGGTTCAGCCTTGATGGTCTGAGCAAGAGCAGCTTTCGTGCGTTCTGTCCGAATAAAGCCCCTGATAGAAGAGGGCGTGGTGCTATCTATAAATCGCGTTCCAATCGCATTTTGTCCAATAACAATGGACTCCCATTTGAAGTACAGATCGGTTGGGGAGAGATCAAAACTTTGGCAGATGTCAGCACCTACGATACGCGCGTCATTGTGTACCGGCTACCGAAGAGATGCACTGACGCACACTGTTTAATAAAAGAGTCATCGCATCCAGGGGTGGATCCAAACTGTTCCCACAGCCCTTTGGATAGTTCAGTGGTGGTTGAGCTGGAAGCCATTGAAGATATTAACGCCAATACAGTCACGGTCACGGTCGTGTATTCGCGGCCACGTGAGGTGATGTAACGTGTCGTGTTCGTCACGGCGTGTCTACGGTCCTCCGAGTGCGACTCGGACTCGAACTTCCCATGGCCCCTGATCAATTAACTCTCCCTACTCCCAACTCATTTCCAGCCTTTCCGTTCAACCCGCCATATTCAATCCAGGTTGAACTGATGCGTCACATCTACTCTGCGATCGAGCACCGTCAAGTCTCCATCGCTGAAAGCCCGACCGGAACAGTCAGTTCATAGTCACCCCAACGCCTGCGGATGCGGCCTAATATGGCGATTAGGGAAAAACTTTGAGCTTACTTTCTGCTACTCTTTCCTGGTTGGATGACGATAAGCATCGGGCCCGCAAAGGCGAGCTCGACGCCCTGACAAGTGATGATGGTCAGTGTGACAATTAGACAAATGGGTGTACTTCTGTATTTACGAGAAAGCTCAGCTCCGGAGTGGGTTATCTCTCAGACTCGCGATAGACTCCGCAGGGAACTCGAGGCTGATGAGAGAGAGTACGAGGAACGTCTAGCCGTAGCGCGGAAGCGCGAAGAGATTCAGAGAAGAAAATTCTTTTCGCGAAACGTGAAAAGACAGGTGTGTTACCTGTATCTTCTCGCCTCTTGTGCAATCGTAGCTGATGTACAACAGAAACTTTCTAGTCCTGAAGAGACAGCTTCTGATGAAGATGACTCTTTTCTTCCTGATGACGATGAGGACGAGTCCCGCGGTGATGTAGAAAGTGGAGTGTCGTAAGAGGTGTTTTATCTTATTTTCGAAGCCATCTTAGCGACCATGACCACCTTTCAGGAAAAGGAGATTAGGTTATGTAAACCCAACCGACTCCAATGAAAGCCGTCCGTCATGCACCAAAATATTCTACGCCTCGAGAACACACTCTCAGCTCTCTCAGGTCGTACCTGAACTGAGAAAGCTCCGCCGGGAGGCCCATCGTAATGTTAGCCCGTCATCTCACAACCATTCAACAACCGAGGAACTAGCAGGCGACGAAGGAGGGAAACGGAAGTACGAAGCAACGGGCTCCCACGCAGAGACTCACGATGAAATTCCCGAGACCCGCTTTGCGAGCCTTGGTTCTCGGAAGCAGCTTTGTTTAAATGAGAAGCTCAAGGCGAAAGGTGGGGACCTTGATGAGCGTTGCCGGGACTTGTTACAAGGTACAACCAACTACCCCCTATCCCACTATGTCTGAGTGACGAGATTCACCATGCAGCTGGAGGCGATAAGCGATGTCCATATTTACCAAAGCCAGATACCCTCGAAGACAATCGTTTGCACGACTTTCGTGACCAGATACTAGTTCGCACTTTTATCGTCTTGAGTTTACCTCTCTCACCCACAATGGCAACTGAAGGCGTCTCCGAAGGACATCGAAGATTTAATTATAGCCGGAAAGGCATCTCAGACCTGTCCGTACTTTGCCTCGCGGGAAGCTATTTCGCAAGCAGAAGTACGTCAATGCCCTTTCATCGTGGGTGCCCGAGTGACGAGTTGAAGAGTTCTGCAGGTTGTCACCTTGCCTTACAACCTTTTACTTCATCGCGACGCTCGAGCAGCCCTTGATATTGACTTGACAAACCAAGTAGTTGTCATCGACGAAGCTCATAGTGAGTACTTCACAATGTTGCCACCGAAGCTCTTACGAGTTTGCAAGATCTCATGTCATCTCTACTCGCGTTATCTACTGTGACGCTCCCACTTGGTACCCTTAACGTTTGCTTGGAACAGTTGACCGCGTACATATCAAGGTTCAAGAACAGATTGGCCTCAAAACATGTACTCTATCTAAAGCGCCTGTATCGCCTTCTTCACACGCTGAAGGGCCTGCTCTCGAATTGGCAGCAGCGAAATTCGACTGAGGTGATGACGGTAGATGGCCTACTCTCAAAGCTAGGTGGAAAGCTTGAAGAGATCAATTTTCTTGAGATTCAAAACTATCTCCGCAAGAGCAAGGCATGGCGGAGTCTTTCATTTGCCCTTTGGGGAACACTTACCGATGACTATAGTTGGCAAGGAAGATCACGACGTATTCTCAGAAGGCGAGAGCGAAGTCCGAGCAAAAAGGTCGGCGATAATGCACAGCATACTAGTACTTCACCCAGCTAAACGTTTAACAGGCACCTCAGACTACTCCGAGATGGCAACGCCACCGTTGTATTTAGTCCAAGAATTCATTGCTGCCCTGGCGGCGGCTACTGATGGTAAGCGTATACCACAAAACTTGAAAATAAAGCAGAAAAATTGAAAGGTCCTGACAGACGGTCGCATCATTTTCACTCACAAGTCTTCTCACGAACAAAGCACACCCGAAATCCAGATCAAGTACCAGTCCTTGAACCCCGCGCCCCAATTTCGCGAGGTGGTGGATGCCGCGCGTTCTGTCATCCTAGCGGGTGGGACAATGTCACCTGTGGGAATGCATTTCGATACTTGACCCGATTGGTCTACTCAAAAATCGTTGCAACAGATGTCAGACTTTACCAGTCAACTTTTTGCGCACCTGCCGAGCTCGAGGATTACTCTGTTCTCTTGCAACCACATCACGTCAGAGTCAAACTTGCGGACGCTGATTATCCCTCGCGGGCCCCATGGTAGCGAGCTCAATTTCAAGTTCTCAAATATGGAGAACCGAGAGCAGGTGAAACTCACACCGTACCAGCGTTATACCCAATACTCATATCAATTTACAGTTATTAGAACTCGGGCAAATTGTGGCCAATTTTGCTAGGATCGTGCCTGGCGGAATGGTAGTTTTTCTGCCTTCCTACAAAACTCTTGAAAAGGTCAAGAACTTGTGGGATGAGAAAGGAATCATGGGCTCCATACGGAATAAGAAAAAGGCACGCTCTTGCGTTCACTGGGCTCGGCGGACTTCTTATCGTCATACAGGTGTTCATGGAGTCAACAGCCGACGTTCACGAGCTACTGACGCAGTACGCGGAAGAGATTCGTAGTGTAGGTCCCTGGAACTGGTTCATACCCCTCAGCATTGACTCCTTCCAAGGCAAAAGGCGCACTGCTGCTCGCCGTCGTCGGGGCCAAACTGTCCGAAGGACTGAATTTCTCCGACAATCTCGCCCGCATGGTCATGGTAATCGGCCTACCCTTCGCCAACTTGGGATCGGCGGAACTCCAAGAGAGGCTTAAACATGCAGACCGACTCGCCAGTGGAGAAGTAGTCGTGTCCAAGAGCTCGAATTCTACGTATGGTTACGGTACGGCAGGGAGAGAGCTATACGAGAACATGTGCATGAATTCGGTCAACCAGAGCATTGGTGAGTAATAAAAACAGTGGATCGACGATGTTAGCTGAGCAACGGCTCATTACGATTGCGTCGCCCGCAGGTCGCGCTATCCGTCATAAGAACGACTGGTCGATGTTGGTCCTCGTTGACACACGCTATCAGTCTGCAAAGATTCACAGCAAACTGCCTAGTTGGATCGGGAAATCCCTCGTCATGACACAGTCATTTGGCCAAGCGATCAAAACTGCCAGTCAATTCTTTGCTAGCAAAAAAGAAGGCTGAGCGTAGCTTCATTGTACGTTCGAATCAACGGAACCAGCTGTTAAGTTTCAAGTGTTTTTCTATTCCGACCTACTCTTGTCGTAGATATTTTAGAGTAAGACGGCTGTTCGAGGTACTTACAGTACTGTACGATGACAATGCTCAGGAAATAATGACATGACATGAATTTGCTATGCCTCACAGAAACTGTGGTCGTGCGGAAATAGTATTCGGCAATCTGGCCTACAAGTCCATTAAACGCTCGGACCTTAACAATGATTTCGAGTCCTCCACGGTTTATTCTGCACTGATCTGCATCAACGTGATCACGAGCCAAAAGACTCATCGTGCTCGTTCTCATGGCAGAATTGGAATGGGTAGGCCGGCAGCGCGCGCTATTTGGATAGTCTTCTCTGCCTAGATCGCGGATAATTAGCGAATGAATGGATACGTATGTTCAGAGGTGTCACCTGTTTTAACATCGGAGCGTCGACCATTTCCTTGTTGCCCTTCTCATCGCCCAACTCGAGGCCAACCGCTCCTTTTTGCGTGGCATGTGCCCGTGTCATACTGTCCACAATCTTCGCGGCACGTAGAATTTCTCACAGCATGTCAGATTACTCTTCAGAGGAATCGTATCAGATGGGGAAATGACCAGTACCTTGCTCAGTTGGGACAAAGGTCTTTTTAATGATGTCGATTTGTGATGGGTGGATTGCTTGCTAAGAGATTATGAATGTCGTGAGTTATGTGATGTCCGAGCTTTGGATGATAAAGAGGAGTGGATACCTTGCCGCTGAATCCTAGTCTCCGGCCGTCAGCGCACTCATCCAGCAAACATTCAAAGTCATTGTAGTTGACGCAAACCTGCAGCAGACGCAATAGATTAGCTACTCAAGTCAACTTCAGGGAGAGAAGTCACGGACCATATCAATAGCTTCGAGTTTAAACGCCTTCGCTACGGCCGCTATCTTGGATCGAGGGTAGAGCAGCTCTTGACGAGAGGGCGTCCGAATAACGGACGAGTCTGCACAGTCTAGAAACATCCTGGTAAGCTCAATGCCCTGCATCGAGCAGCCAGGGAGTCATACAGTCTTCCGCTCCGAACTAGGAGGCCGGAATAGTGAACATTTGGTAGCAGCCGCGAGAGGTATGAGGGTAATCACCAAGAGCGCAGTAAGTTTGCCACCCTTCTCGGGCCCGTATACTGATCTCCATGCGGCAATCGTTCCAATGTTGTAGAGAGCTCTTGCACTTTCGATACTTGCCACGAAATGGATGATCCCCTTTGCCCGACCAAACGCTTCGATCGCGTCTGTGACGGTTTCCAGGTCATCCACCGAATGGATTTTGGGTAGCACCAGCGTCCGCACGGCAGGGATCGTGAGCTAAAGGGTGGTAGCAGTAGCAGCCATGTCTGGATCTCTATCCCAAAATATCAATGGGAAGAAAAAGAAGGTATGCCTCACGATGCTAACGATGTCGCGTTCGAATACGGGGGTATGAGGACCATTCACGCGAACGGCAATGCGGGATGGATGTGGAAGTTGGTCTTCCGGGGTTTTCTGCATGGGCTGATCAGCGACGACGTACATTTGGTTGCATTGAGAAGCCTTGCCGTCAGGAACTCCGTCAGTCGTTCTCTGGCATCGGTTTTTCCTCCCTCTGAAGGTGCGATGCTGTCCTCGAGATCATAAATGATGACGTCCGAGCTAGTCACCAGGGACTTCTGGAGCATGCGATCTGACGAGGCGGGCACTAAACCAAGCGAATACTATGTGGCTCTTGTCGGGAGCATGTTTTGAGATCTTACGGACCATAGAGATAGGAACGTCGTAGAGGGATTGCATTTGGTTTGTCTTGTACGGCTGACTCGGAGTACTGACGGGATTGGAGTTGGGGTCGTTGCTGAGTGTGAGAAGAGTTGAGCGCCGAAAAGATTGGTCTTAAGGGCCTCGGTAGTCTGAAGAGGGAGTACATGATGGTGGACGTAGTTGTAGTTGTACAAAACTATATACTGTGCTATGTCGCCAACAGAGCTATTGCCCAGAGCGCTCTATCAGTCCGGTCCAGTCGAACCGGTCGAATCGTTTCTTGAAGCTGGCCACCCTTTCTTTATTCCGACCAAAGTCCAGTCGTCGAGGACGTCGCCATCGTCGGGGTTCCAGGTCCAATAAATTCCCAATGATCTCTCCGGCAAAGTATCTGGCACAAATCAGCACTGCGAACAAATAGGTTTCGGCGATGGAAGATAGAAGCCCACCTTGGAAAGTCACCACCACCTTTCTCACCCTCGTCCAATCCTTCCTCGTCACCAGCAGCATCTCCGCTACCCTCAATCACATGGCCATATCCCTTCTCACCCTTGTAGTCGAATTGGACCATGAAGTATGGTAGATTGGGGACCATCATTCGTCGGAATCCACCAGGGCGAGTAGCAAAGTCAATCAGTTTTTTATGCTGCGACCATTCCGCTTCGCTCATCAAAATAGATTCCTACATGAATTATTTAAAAATTGGGAGGGGTAGCCTTTGCCAAGAATACGTACCTTGAAGTAGCCAGGGAGAACGTCGAACTGTTCCCAGGGAACAGGTATACATTCGATGACGCTATGCTTCTGCCACTTAAGCGTTATGACTGTCTCGCAAAAAACAACTCCTTTGTCCTCTCCAGAGTACATCCCCATCAGACTCTTCATGAAGTTCTGTCAAGAAATGGTCAATATTGTCGATATATCTCAAGTGACCAAGACAATACCCGAATTTCATCCCAGACGTCGTCGTCGCCCTCGAGCATTGTTAAGTGGTGTTGTATTGGCACAATCAAGCAATGCCCCGGAACCAATTCCTCGTGTAATGTGCAAGAGAGATATACTCTTGTGCCTAAGGCAACCATCGGAGCCTTTGGAAGGGAATCGTCCTCGCCATAGCAATAAGGACATGATGCTAATGCTTTCTGCGTGCGTTTGTAGTCTGAGGTTCAGATTAGGTCCCTTCAAAGGCGATGAAGAACGTCATGCGCACCTTGGATTGCAAACTGGCGCTTCATCGCGTCTGAACGCATCTTTTTTCTGCCTAACCGCTCAGCATTATCATCCATGTAATCAAGATCGTTCTGGAATTATGATGATTTGGAAAGGTGCAAAGAAAGAATGCATTTTCAGAGACTCACCACGAATCCGCCATCTGTCATAATTGACTGTGCGAATTGCACGTCGAGATTTTTCTGGTCGGCCATTCCAGCACTGAACTTCTCCTGGCGTAGCAATTCTCCCAGAGTAGTGGTGTCGTCGTCAGCGTTGTACCTGATAATATCCCCCGTCTTCGGATCGCGAGTCTCCACCTTTCACAGGCAGTCAGAGATTTGGTGGTCAATCGCATACCCGACACGCACCTTGTCCTTCTTCTTTCTATTCCCGGGGAGTACCTTACCGTCATCTTTTCCATGTCCGACGTCGTAAAGTCTCCCCTGGGCATCGAGCGTAGGCAATACTTCCACACGTGTCCGTGTCTGGACTCCATGCTCCTCCGTGCTGATGCCATTTGCTCGTTTCATCTCCTCCTCGTATTCCTTCTCCAGCTTCTCTGCGTCAGGTCCACCAGTCAGCTTGGCGCGTAGGACCTTTGCTTGTAATCTATTCAGCGACGTTGGGGATAACGCACGCTGGCCCCCCGGCTGCGGCGTCATGACCGATGGTATCGGTGTGCGCATTTGCTCGCCCGGGGTCCCTGTTTGTGATGGCAGACGAAGGGAATCGAACCGAGGACGCGCAGCAGACGATGCCCCCGTTTGTGGAGAGGGTGTGGAGGGCGCGCTTTCTCCCGGCCCACCGGGTCGTCGGAAGCTCGAACTACGTGGTGATGATGCACCACTTCCGCCAAGGTCGTTGAACATGAAGCCCTTCTCGCCAACTTTTGGATAGTCTGACCCTCCGCGCCGTTTTCCTTTTGTTAATCCCCTCCCGCGCTCAACACGCTTGCCCTCACGTTCGTCGAGGACGCGCCGCTCTTCTTTGGCTTGTTCGAATGCCTCGAATGAGCCAAAACGTTCGACGGCAACCTCATTGATGGGTCTGTTCTCTTCTTCCGCAGTCTCATAAACACGGCGAAGACGCATCATACGCCATTGTGAGCCAGGGCCACCCGGGGTAATATGTTTGGGGGCTTGTGGCTCTGAATATTCGTTCAGTGATTTTCCCTCTTTGAGTTGAGCATTCAGCTCCTTTGAACTGACATGTAGCTGGAAGGCAAGGGATTGAGCTGAGTGAGGGACGTAAAATTCGGGGGTTACCTTGTCTGGGTTAGGTATGTCTGGCTTTGGTTTTCTTTCCTTCTCTTTCCCAAGAGTTGAGAAAAAGTCGATTCCACCGACAAGGTTCCTGGAACTTGTCGAGGGTTCACCATAACCGTCCGTGAGAAGTTCGTCGCCGCCTTCAGGGCGAGTCATCAATGGAGGTGTGGCAGAGGATGTCGAAGGTTCAAGCATCCAGTCGTCTCGTTTTAGTGAGGACTCGGCCACAACAGCCCTGGGAGGAGACGGATCGTCAGGCCTGGATTGTGCATGAGAGGTCAACTTGAGGCTCTCTGCAGTAGGTATATCTGCAATTGGCTTCGGTATGGCCGTTAGACAAAACCATTTCAAAGACATGAACTTTACTCGCCTTGTCTCTGTCCGTGTCAATGTTCTTCTCCACCCACATGTCTTCCCCGTCGAGGTCATCATCGACCACACGGACGACTGCCACTTTCTCCTTGTGTTTCTTGTGTTTTTTCCTGCCATCTGGTTCCCCGGGATGCTCGCGTTTCTTTGATTTATGTTTGCGTTCCTTGTGCTTGTCCTTCAAGTCGTCCATCGTGTATGACCTCACCGGGTGTTCCGGGCCGTATAATTATACTAGAAAATAATCCTAATATAACTAAACTCATCCGCATGCATCACGTGTGACTCGTTGTTCCACCCAACTTGATGCCTTCAGAACTCGAACGCTATGTATCAGACAATGCTCTTCAGGTAGGTGCTTATGTACTTTTTGCATATACGATCTGAACCCACGCCTTTTTTTGAAGTTCTTTGGCCTCTCTGACAGAAGCATTGTCGACTTCGTGATTGCGTCAGGTACGTGCATTCCTTGCCTTGAGTCAATCACAATCTCATCACTTTCTCTCAGCATCTTCTTCGAAAACGACCGATGCTCTCTTCTCATCGCTTCATGCTGCTGGTCTTCCAGATACCCCCGCTGCACATGCCTTTATAAACCAAGTCTACCAACAAGTCCCCCGGAAACGGAAGCACGGACATGCTGATGCTGCTGCTCGTAAGCAAGCAGAAAAGGATGCCAAGGCCTTGCGTAACCAACAGTTCTCTTTCGTCATGGATGATGAACCTGGACCGAGTGGTGTCACGGAGTTAAGGAAGGACAAACCAAAGAGCTCAGGGAAGGACAAGCGCGATCGAGAGAGACATACCCGGAGACGAGAAGCAGACGCGCGGGAGTGGGAGAGTGATGAGGAGGAAAAGGCGCGGAAACGCCAGAAAGCGGACGAGGAACCCGATCGACCTGCAACTCCCGACGAGGTTGAAGAGGAGTTCCCAGAAGACGAATCCGAACGGCGCGAACGCGAACGCGAGAAGGATCTGCGAGAACGAGACGAGTTTTCCAAACGCATTAGACAGCGTGATAAAGACAAGACCAAGAAGGTCATCGAAGATCATTCGTCTAAGACCTCGGGTGCCGCAGCGGAAGCTGCTGTACGGCGACAACTTGCAGATGACTCGGTTGCACGCACTCTCGCTATGCCTTCCTTGCGCGAGCACTCCCGTCAAGAGTATCTTACAAAGCGTGAGCTCCAGCAAGTAGACCTTCTTCGGAAAGAAATCGCGGATGACGAAGCGCTCTTCCGTGGCATGCGCATTTCTAAACGCGAGCAACACGAGCTTGATCACAAGAAAGAAGTCCTTAGGCTCGTCGAGGAGCGCCTCAAAATTGACGACAAGTGGGATGGATACATGCTTCCCGAGGACTACATCACTGAGCAGGGCAAGATTGACAAGAAGCGCAAAGAGAACGTGCTATACCAGCGGTATGAGGAAGCGAAGCCCAAGGATGACCAGTTCATCACTGACGTCGATCAGTGGGAGGCCAGTCAGACTAAACACAGCACGTTCAAAACAGGTGCTTTGGACAAGCCTGAACTCGCGGACGATTATGAATATGTGTTCGATGAAAGCCAGACGATAAAATTCGTCATGGACCGCACCATGGCTGGCGAAGGTCGCTTAAGTGCGAAGGATAAATTGCTTCAACAACAGATCGAGGAAGCTGAGACTCGCGGTGAGTGATTCTTTGACGGATATCTAACAATCCACTCATGTTATGTCTTCCAACAAAGCCAAGTCCATCGAAGAAACCCGGAAATCCCTACCCATATATCAATTCCGAGAGGAAATTTTACAGGCCATTCATGACCACCAAGTCCTAATCGTGGTTGCTGAAACTGGATCTGGCAAAACGACCCAACTCCCCCAATACTTGCACGAGGCAGGTTACACAGCTGGTGGCATGAAGGTGGGCTGTACACAGCCCCGTCGTGTAGCCGCAATGTCTGTTGCTGCCCGTGTTGCGGAGGAGATGGGCACAAAGGTTGGATACGAGGTCGGCTATTCGATTCGGTTTGAAGATGCAACAAGTGACAAGACCGTCCTCAAATACATGACCGATGGTATGCTCTTGCGGGAGTTCTTGACAGAACCTGACTTAGCTGGTTACTCTGCGCTCATCATTGACGAGGCGCACGAGCGGACGCTGAGCACAGATATTCTCTTTGCATTAGTCAAGGTGTGTTCCACACCGCTGACAATTTATAATATAACATCTGACTCCCAATCCAAGGATATCGCACGCTTCCGGCCTGAACTAAAGCTTCTCATCTCTAGTGCAACGATGGACGCAGAGAAATTCAGCGAATATTTCGACGATGCACCAACCTTCTACGGTGAGTCCGCGATCACGCCTGGAGTGGAGTGTTCCCAATAACTTAATATCGCTCTGACAGTTCCCGGTCGTCGCTATCCCGTCGACATTCTTTATACGCCTCAACCCGAAGCTAATTACCTCCACGCGGCTATCACCACCATTTTCCAGATCCACGCGACACAACCCAAAGGTGACATCCTCGTCTTTCTAACTGTGCGTTCATCTTCAAACTGGCAGGTTTTGATGTAACTTACGTTGTCTTTAGGGGCAAGATGAGATCGAAGCAGCACAGGAGAACCTGACAGAAACCGCGCGTGCGTTGGGCAACAAAATAGCCGAGCTCATTATATGCCCTATATACGCCAACTTGCCAAGTGACATGCAAGCAAAGATATTTGACCCAACACCGGAAGGCGCACGAAAGGTCGTGCTTGCAACGAACATTGCGGAGACATCTATTACAATCGAAGGCGTTGTGTTTGTAATTGATCCAGGTTTTGTCAAGCAGAATTCGTATAATCCGAGAACAGGGATGTCCAGTCTCGTCGTCGTTCCGGTAAGTTTTCTATTCCTTGTTATGTTTTTTACCGCCAACCGTCTCTCGTAGTGTTCTCGCGCTTCCGCCAACCAACGCGCAGGCAGAGCCGGTCGTGTGGGACCCGGGAAAGCATTTCGTCTATATACCAAATGGGCATATAATAACGAATTGGAGGCAAATACAGTCCCAGAGATCCAGCGGACGAACCTTGGCACAGTCGTGCTAGTACTGAAATCGCTCGGTATCAACGACCTCATCGGATTCGAGTTCATGGATCCTCCGCCTGGGGAGACACTCATGCGTGCGCTGGAGCTACTCTACGCTCTTGGTGCGCTAAATGATCGCGGCGAGCTCACAAAGCTAGGACGACGTATGGCCGAGTTCCCAGTAGACCCTATGCTATCCAAAGCAATTATCGCAAGCGAGGACTACTCGTGTACCGACGAGATTCTCACCATCGTCTCTATGCTTTCAGAGTCTTCCACTCTATTCTACCGGCCAAAGGATAAGAAGCTACACGCAGATCAGGCCCGGCAGAACTTTGTTCGAGCTGGCGGAGATCACTTTACGCTACTCAACGTCTGGGAACAGTGGGCGGATACCAACTACTCGCAGCAGTTCTGCTACGAGCAGTTTTTACAGTACAAGAGCTTATGCCGTGCGCGCGACATTCGGGATCAACTCGCGGGCTTATGTGAGCGTGTTGAGGTTGTCATCGAGAGCAACCCAAATTCGAACGATATCACGCCGATTCAAAAAGCCCTCACCGCCGGTTACTTCTATAACGTAGCGCAACTACAGAAGAGCGGGGACTCGTATCGAACACTAAAGACGAATCAAACGGTGTATATACACCCGTCGTCGAGTTTATTCCAGCATCAGCCCCCGATAAAGACATTGTTGTATTACGAACTCGTCATGACGTCCAAGTCGTACGTCCGCCAAGCTATGGAAATTAAACCAACATGGTTGCTTGATGGTCCGTTTCTAGTACAGATTTTGTAATTGAATCAGCTGATTTTCTGTGCCTCTAGTCGCCCCTCATTACTTCAAGCCAGCGGACCTAGAACAGCTGTCGAAGGGAGACAAGAAAATGCCAAAGACAGTTGGAGCGGCACCTTTGAATGTTCCATAACATTATCACTGTTTCCGTTTGGGTTTTCCGTGTATTTGCCCCTGTTCTGACAATTCTATTCGCATTGCATTTACGAGACAGTCCGATTGCAGACATCGCGGCACTCTCATGGATTATGACACCACCTCAGAAGCGGTCCGCAACGCGACGCCCCGACGTCGATACTATTATGGGCACGCATATTCCCAAAGTATTCTCAACCCGCCGAAAAGAATGTTCTCTATCATCATTGACCTTGATGAAGGTCTATGACGAGGTCACCCTTGAAATGTATTTCAATGGACCCCATTGCACGGGACTTTCGTTGTATTAACACGGGACGAGCAAGGAGAGATGAATGGTGCCCTATTTGGGGATGCCATGGCCGCGACTCGGAGCGCGA
>WNFQ01004039.1_pt1 | contig 19226 bp, 25 predicted proteins | sample 5400171 | NCBI WGS metagenome assembly WNFQ01 (sample SAMN13153356, study PRJNA577476) | soil metagenome | isolation source: 20 cm soil under Madrone tree | place: USA:California | collected 2016-06-14 | reverse complement strand
ATCGGCGTGAATTTGGTGTTCTTCCCGCAGCACTTCCTCGGTCTCTCCGGCATGCCGCGCCGTTACGTCGATTATCCCGATGCCTTTGCCGGCTGGAATTTCGTGTCCTCGATCGGCTCCTACATCTCCGGCTTCGGCGTGTTGATCTTCATCTACGGCGTGATCGACGCCTTCGTGCGCAAGCAGCAGGCTGCCGCCAATCCGTGGGGTACGGGTGCGACCACGCTGGAGTGGACGCTGTCGTCGCCGCCGCCGTTCCATCAGTTCGAAGTGCTGCCGCGCGTGCAGTAATACCAAGCGCGGTGCGTCAATCGCTCCGCGCTTTTATCAAGAAGCGAGACCTGTCTTGTCGGTTGTCGATCACAACTCCATCGAGCTGTCGCCCCGGATTTCCGAGGCCGCGGTCGCCGACTACATCGCGCTGCTCAAGCCGCGGGTGATGTCGCTCGTGGTCTTCACCGCGCTGGTCGGGCTCATGATCGCGCCGGTTCATGTCCATCCGGTGCTGGCCTTTACCTCGATCCTTTGCATCGCGGTCGGTGCCGGTGCCTCGGGCGCGCTGAACATGTGGTATGAGAGCGACATCGACGCCAAGATGTCGCGCACCGCCAACCGGCCGATCCCGCGCGGCCGTGTCACGCGGCCGGAAGCACTGACGTTCGGCATGACGCTGGCGTTCTTCTCGGTGATGACGCTCGGCATCCTGGTCAACTGGTTCGCCGGCGCGTTGCTCGCGTTCACGATCTTTTTCTACGTCGTGGTCTACACCATGGCGCTCAAGCGCTGGACCGCCCAGAACATCGTGATCGGCGGCGCCGCCGGCGCATTGCCGCCGGTGGTGGCGTGGGCGGCGGCGACCGGGTCGCTGTCGATAGAACCGATTCTGTTGTTCCTGATCATCTTCTTCTGGACGCCGCCGCATTTCTGGGCGCTGGCGCTGTTCCGCAGCGACGATTACGCCCGCGCCGGCGTGCCGATGTTGCCGGTCGTCGCCGGCCCCGACGCGACGCGGTTGCAGATTCTCCTTTATACGATCGTGCTGGTCGCGGTCGCATTCGCGCCCTGGCCGCTAGGCTATTTCGACGCGGTGTATGGCGTGACCTCGCTTCTGCTCGGCGGCGGCATGCTGGCGCTCGCGATCAACGTCTACCGCCGTCGCGAGGGAAGTGCTGCGTTGCGCGCCACGCGAAGACTGTTCGCCTTCTCGATCCTTTATCTGTTTACGCTGTTCGCGACCTTGTTGCTTGAGGTCGTCGCCCATGCCGCTGCCCCGTCGATCTGGTAGGAGGCGCATGACGAAGCATGGACAACAAGCGGGAGCCAGATGGAATTGTCCTCACCGAGGCTCAGAAGAAAAGCCGTCGCGAGCGTTCGATCGCCATCGCGCTCGCGCTCGGCGTTCTCGTCGTGCTGTTTTTCGCGGTCACCATCGTCAAGGGCCCGGCCGTGCTGGTGCGGCCCCTATGATCGATAAGATGTGATGGGTAAGGTTTGATCGAATGAAACACGAGCCTGCGATCGTACAACCGACCGAAAGCCGCAAGGCTCATCGCGGCCTGAAGGCTCGTCGCGGCTTGGGCCGTGACGCGGCGGTGGCTTCGATTTGCGGTTTCGTGGTCGTGCTGATGGTCGGCGCGTCCTATGCGGCGGTGCCGGTTTATAACTGGTTCTGCCGCGCCACCGGCTTCAACGGCACCACCCAGGTGGCGACCGTGGCACCGTCTTCGGCGCCGCTTTCGCGCAAGATCGCGGTACGCTTCGATGCCAATGTGGCGCCCGGGCTGCCGTGGAAGTTCGAGCCGGAGCAGACCGAAATCGAGGTCAATATAGGCCAGGTTGTGACCGTGTTTTATTCGGTGACCAACCAGGCGGCGCGGATTACGACGGGGCAGGCGGCCTATAACGTGGCGCCGCTGACGGTCGGGGCGTATTTCCAGAAGATCAACTGCTTCTGCTTCACTGAACAGACCATGGGCCCGGGCGAAAAGCGCGAGATGCCGGTCGTGTTCTACGTCGATCCCGCGCTCGCCGCGGACGCCGAAAATGACGGGCTTAACACCATCACTTTGTCCTACACTTTCTACGCCTTGCGCGAGCCGGCGCCGAAGCCGCTGGCGGCGCGCGAGCAGGACAAACTTAAGGGGAATCTTTGATCGTCGAAACTCTTTGAGTTTCGGGGATTTGCTTTTTTGACACGGATACGTGCCGCATCACCGGCACCGCTAACGGGAGACCGAACATGGCTACGGCGCACGTCAAGCACCACGACTACCACCTCGTCGATCCGAGCCCGTGGCCGATCGTCGGCTCCGTTTCGGCCTTCATCATGGCCGTCGGCGCGATCCTTTGGATGCATCATATGTCCGCCGCCGCGCCGATCGTCTTCGGCATCGGCACCGTCGGCGTGCTTTACACGATGGCGAGCTGGTGGGGCGATGTGATCCGCGAGGCGCAGTACAAGGGCGACCACACCCGCGTGGTACAGATCAGCCATCGCTATGGCATGATCCTGTTCATCGCTTCCGAGGTGATGTTCTTCGTCGCCTGGTTCTGGGCCTTCTTCAACGCGGCACTGTTCCCCGCCGATCCGGTTCACGCCACCCGCGAGGCGCTGTTCGGCGGCGTGTGGCCGCCCAAGGGCATCGAGACCTTCGACCCCTGGCATCTGCCGCTGTTGAATACGCTGTTGCTGCTCACTTCGGGCACCACCGTCACCTGGGCGCACCACGCGCTGCTGGAGAACGACCGCAAGGGCCTGAAATACGGCTTGATCCTCACCGTCTTGCTGGGCGCGACCTTCACCTGCGTGCAGGGTTACGAATACGCCCATGCGGCGTTCTCCTTCGCCGGCAATGTCTACGGCGCCACCTTCTTCATGGCGACCGGCTTCCACGGTTTCCACGTGCTGGTCGGAACGATCTTCCTGCTCGTCTGCCTGATCCGCGCCTATGCCGGGCATTTCACGCCGACCCAGCACCTCGGCTTCGAATTCGCCGCCTGGTACTGGCACTTCGTCGACGTGGTATGGCTGTTTTTGTTCATCTGCATCTACGTCTGGGGCCACGGCGCCGAAACCATGGCCCACGGCGCGCATTGATTTGAAATGAGTGTGGTACAAGGGGCGGCCGCAGGGCCGCCCTTTTTGTTTTCTTCTCCTACAAGGGGAGAGGGAAAGGGAACGCATGGATCAGAAATTGCCTACGGTCACGGAAAGCGCATTCCGCGGGTTGACGTGCCGATGTCCGCGCTGCGGCAAGGGCAGGCTCTACGCCGGCTTCCTCACCCTGCGGCCGAGTTGTGAATCCTGCGGCCTCGATTATGCCTTCATCGACGCCGGCGATGGGCCCGCGGTCTTCATCATCATGCTTGCGGGTGCGATCGTCGTTGCTTGCGCGTTGATCGTGGAGGTGAAATACCAGCCGCCGTTCTGGCTTCACGCCGCACTTTGGTTGCCGCTGATTCTTGCCACCACGCTGTTGCCGCTGCGTTCGATGAAAGCGCTTCTGATCGCGCTCCAATTCCACCACAAGGCCGCCGAAGGCCGGCTGATCGATCGCGAGCCGAAATGACCGGAATATCCGCTCATCCGCGCGGCTTGAGCTTCGGCGTTTTCACGCTTCTGATGGTCGCGGTTTTTGTCGGCCTCGGGCTCTGGCAGTTGCAGCGCCGGACTGAGAAGCACGCCTTGATCGCGGCGTTGAGCGAACGCCTCGCCGCCAGGCCCGAACCGCTGCCGTTGCCCTCGCGCTGGGTCGCGTTGACGCCGGCGAGCGACGAATTCCGCCGCGTCAGGTTTTCGGCGGCCTACGCGCGCGCGCCGGATGTGATGGTCTACAGTTCCGGCTCCGCGGTGCGCGAGGATATTTCCGGTCCCGGCACTTGGGCTATCCTGCCGGTACGACTCGGAAGCGGCGAGAGCGTCGTGGTCAATGCCGGCTTCGTGCAAAACACGCTGCAGGATCGCAGCTTTCAGGATCGCGTGGTGGCGCCGCTGATGAAGAACGAGCAGGTCGAGCTGACCGGCTACATCCGCTTTCCCGAACAAGCGGGGCTACTGACGCCGGCGGAAAACATCGTCAAGCGGCTGTGGTTCGCCCGCGATCATTTCGCGATGGCGCGCACGCTCGGCTGGGGTGAAGTCGCACCATTCTATATCGATCTCGAACAGCCGGTGCCGGAAAACGGCATCCCGAAACCCGGCCCGCTCACCGTCCATCTCAAGGACGATCACCTACAATACGCCATCACCTGGTTCGCCGTCGCGGGCGCAGTGATGATCGCATTCGGGGTGTGGTTGCGTGGGCAGCGGGCTTCGGCATTCCGCGAGCAAGGCTTCTGACGCGTCTCATTAGAGCATGATCCGGAAAAGTGGGAACCGGTTTTCCGAAAAGATCATGCTCAAACAAAGAGATTAGATCGTGATGCGATTCTACTTGATCGCATCACGATCTAATGTTCTGCCGCTTACCTTGAGACCGGCATCAGCCCAGCCTTCAAGATCACCGGCGCCGCTTCGGGCGATGCGAGGAAGCCGATCAACGCACCAGCCGCCTCGGGCTGCTGGACCATACTGGTGAGCGCGCCTGCGAAAAAGAATATGGGTTGGACCTCAGCCGGAATCGTGCCGACGTAAGTAATTCCGGGGACATGTATCAGCTCGCTGACCTGTTGGAAGCCGATTTCCGCCTCGCCGCGAGCGACAACCTCGGCCACCGACTCGCCCGACGGAGGTCCTCGCACCTTTCGACTCTTGCCCGCGATCTGGTCTGCGATGCCGAGCTTGGGAAACAACGCGGTCGATAGATAGGTGCCGCTACCGCTGTCCGAATACGCGATAGACTTTGTCGCCAGTAGCGTGCTCCGGAGTGCCTCGACGCTGCCGATGTCCGGCTTCGCAGCTCCGGCGCGCACGACCATGCCGATCAGGGAACGCGCGAATTCGATCTTGCTGTCGGTGCGCACCAATCCTCGCCGGCCTAGCTCGTCGGCGGCCCCTCCATCCAGTATCACTACATCCGCGATCTCGCCGCGCGCGAGTCGAGCGGGAATCGCCTCCGGAGAGTCGCCCATTGATGGACCGCGCGTCGTGACCAGATGGTGACCGCTCGCGCGCTCGAAAGCCGGGCCGAGCTCAGAATAGACCCGATAAAAGCCGGCCGAGATCATCACCTGCACATCGGCGGCGGATGCCGTCCCGACCATCGACAGGGCGGCCGCACCGATCATGGATAACCATCGAACAAGCGAGCTTGGTTTCATGAGGCTCCTCCCTAGTTTGTCTGACGTATTCGGTGTATGAGACGTAGATACAGCAAAGCAGCTACCGTGACGAATGAGCACAAAGGGCGATCGATAACGCCCTAAACTCAAGGGGGGCTCGGATGGCCAAGATCAAAGACCGCAACGCGCGTGGGCAGTCGTTGGAAGCCGTCGCCGGCAACGGCTTGATCGACCGCCGCGCGCTGCTCGGGCGCGGCATGGTGTTCGCCGGCGCGATGGGCGCGGGCATCGGCCCGGCCGCCGCGGGCGCCGAACCGCTCACCGAGGATCCATGGAGCCTTGAATTCGGCGAGCCGATGCCGCGCTACCAGGTGCCGTCGAAGTTCGAGGCGAAGGTCGCGCGCACGCTGAGCAATCCCAATCACGAGCCGCGCAATTCTCACGCCCGCACGCCGCATCATCTGCTCGAGGGTGCTACCACGCCGAACGGATTGCATTTCGCGATCAATCACGGCGGCGTCCCCAATATCGATCCGGACAAGCATCGGCTCGTGATCCATGGCCTCGTGAAACAGCCGCTGGAATTCACGCTTGAGGCGTTGTTGCGCTATCCCATGACCTCGCGCGTGTCGTTCGTCGAATGCGGCGGCAATAGCGCGCCGATGTTTTCACCCGAGCCGCTGCAGGAAACCGTGCAGGCGCTGCACGGGCTCGTCTCCTGCGCGGAGTGGACCGGGGTCAAGCTTTCGACGTTGCTGGAAGAAACCGGCATCGATCCACGCGCGCAATGGTTCATCGCCGAGGGCGCCGACTCGCCGCGTCTGAGCCGCAGCGTGCCGATGAAGAAGGCGCTCGATGACGCGATGATCGCGATCTACCAAAACGGCGAGCGCCTGATGCCCGGCAATGGTTATCCGATGCGCCTGTTGCTGCCCGGCTACGAGGGCAACATGAACGTCAAGTTCCTGCGCCGCATCAAGCTCGTCGAACAGCCCGCCATGAGCATGTATGAGTCGCGCACTTATTCGCCGATCTTGCCGAACGGCAAAGCCTACCGCTTTTATTTCTTGCAGGAGGTCAAATCCTTCATCACCAGCCCTTCGCACGGCCACATACTCAAGGGCCCCGGTTTGTACGAGATTTCCGGCATCGCCTATTCCGGAACCGGGCGAATCGAGAAGGTGATGGTCTCAGCCGATGGCGGTCAAAGCTGGGCGCAGGCCGCGCTTCAAGAGCCGGTGCTGAGCAAGGCCTTCACCCGCTTCCGTATGCCGTGGCGCTGGAACGGCGGTCCCGCCACGTTGCAGAGCCGGGCGTGGGATGAATCGGGCAATGTGCAACCGACCCGCGCCGAATTCATCGCCGAACGCGGCGAGTTGCCGAAGCCGCCACCGGTATTGGGTTTTCTCAATCAGCACTACAACTCGATCACGAGTTGGGGCGTCGGCAGCAATGGGGAGGTCAAGCATGCTTATGCCTAAGCGCGCGCTGCTCGCCACCTCGCTCTTGCTCGCCGCCATGCCCGCCGCATCGGCCGAGACGCCCAATCTCGGCAAGCCGATCGACGAGGCCGCGATCGCGGCCTGGGACATCAGCATCCTGCCCGACGGCACCGGATTGCCGAAGGGCAGCGGCACGCCGGCGCAAGGTGCTACGATCTTCGCCGAAAAATGCGTCGCCTGTCATGGCGATAAGGGCAAAGGCGGCGGCATCGCCGCGGCTCTGGTGGACGAGCGTCCAAACGTCCAGATCACCGGCATCTCCGCGGCGCAGAAAACCATCAAGAGCTTCTGGCCCTATGCGACGACGATCTTCGATTTCATTCGCCGCGCGATGCCGTTCCAGGAGCCGCGCTCGCTCAAGGATGACGAAGTCTACGCGCTCACGGCCTACATTCTTTCGGAAAACAAATTGATCGGCGCCACCGACACGATGGATGCGCAGAGCCTGCCGAAAGTGAAAATGCCAAACCGCGACAATTTCATCATCCGCTTCCCGGATCGGATTTAGCGCAATTTCGATGGTTTCATCCTTCGAGACGCATCGCTAGCGATGCTCCTCAGGATGAGGTCTCCGACCCTCATGGTGAGGAGCGCGTCTTCGCGCGTCTCGAACCATGAGGCCACGGAACAAGCGGCAATGATTCGAACGAACCGGAAAATGCGCCAGCTAACCCTGCGCGACCGCGTGCGCAAAACCACACTCGGGCAGGCGAATTTCATCGGCTGCGTCTGCACACGCGCCTCTTCGTAGTCGAAGCGCGCCTGCAACGCGTCGCGCACCGGCGTCGGCAAGCGCACATCGCCGATCACGAGCGCGCCTTCGCTCGCATCGATGCGGGGCTGGTGGATCGCCGCATCGAGATCCATGCCGAAGTCCATCACAAAGGACAGCATCTGCATCACGGCCGGCAGGATGCGCCGCCCGCCCGAGGCGCCGAGCGCGAGGCGTCGGCCGCAGGCCCCGTGGGCCACCACCGGCGTATAATTGGTGAGGCAGCGCTTGCCGCCCGCCAGCGAATTGGGACCGCCGGACGCGGGATCGAACCACATGATGCCGTTGTTCATGAGGATGCCGCTTTGCGGCAGCACGAATTTGGAGCCGAAAATCGACAACAAAGTTTGTGTCACCGCCGCCATGTTGCCCTCACGGTCGACCACGGAAAAATGCGTGGTGCAGGCGGGCGCGAACTGCTCGGCGCCGAGCGCGCGCCGGCCGTCGGCATCGCCCATGCCCGACAGGCGTTCTTGGTAAGCCGATTGCAACGCCAAAGCATAGGCCGCATAGGCCGACGCGTCCGGCGCGCCACGCGAAGGCTGCATGGTCTGTTGTAAGAGCCGCAAGGCATGCGCCAAGGTCGGGCCGGCGGTGAGCTCCGGCGTCGCGTACACGACGCCGTTACGGTAAGGAATCGCCAAGGGCTCGCACGCACGGGCGCGAAAGGCCGCAAGGTCTTCGACCGCGAGCGCCCCTCCGCCCGCTTGCACGTCCGCGGCAATCGCGCGCGCCAGGTCGCCTTCGTAGAAATCGCGCGATCCTTGCGCGGCGAGATGTGAAAGCGTGGCCTTGAGCTTGTCTTGCGGCAGCCGCACGCTGGATTTGATTCCCCAGGGCGCGTGTGGCGGCAGGCCGTCTTCGAGATACGCCGTCGCGCTCACCGGGTAACGCCGCAGGTCCGCCGCGGCACTCGCGATCGCCAACGTGGTCCACCAATCCACCGCGAGGCCTTCATCGGCGAGTGCCACGCTGGGCGCAAGCAATTCCTTCCACGGTAATTTGGCGTGGCGGCGATGCGCTTCTTCCATTCCCGCCACCACGCCGGGCACGTAGCGGATAATCCTCGCGCCGGAGGCCGAGCGGTGCGCGCATGCCGAAGTCGATCACTTCGTATTTGTCCTCGCGCGCCCGATAGAGCACCATCGCCCCGCCGCCGCCGATGCCGCTCATCCAGGGCTCGAGCACGCCGAGCGCGAACGAGGTCGCGACCGCCGCGTCCACGCAGTCGCCACCGTCGGCCAGGACTGCCGCACCGATTTCCGCCGCTTTCCGCGATTGCGCCGCGACGATGCCGCCTTTGGAGGCCACGGCGGGCTTGCGGAATTGTTGGAGGTTGGAAAACTGGTCGCGCATGCTTCTGCCTTCGCTGATGTGCATGTTTGCGGAAGGAGAAAACTGCGGATTGAGATCGATGTAAACCCTGGAAGACCGGGCGAAGCCTTATTTTGCGTTTTTCCGAAAATCGATGCTGCGCAAGATAATGCCGGGAGGCGCGCCCTCGAACTCCATTGCGAGGAATTTGCGGGTGGCACCTTCTTCAATCCGTTCGCGCAGTCTCATGAATTGAGCTTCGCGCTCGTCTGGCTTGTTCCGCACCGGGCTTTCCAAATCATCCAGGGCGGCGGTGCTGATCGCGCATGGTATTTCTTGTTGACCGTCAGTCATCGAAAACAAGATGACCATCCGGTCATGTTCGTAGCCGTGAAAGCTGGCGCGCGTGAGTATCATTTCACTTGCCTCTTGCGGAGGGCGTTCCTCTCTCGAGAGATATTGTGGGGTCTTGTCAAAACAAGAGCCCCCTATCTCTGTCACGATCTACACGATCGGCGCGCCTTTACGTGTGCGCCTTTCGAGCCTTCGGTGGCGGCGGATCGATCTCCGCAATTTTGCGAAGGCAATCGGCTTCGGAAACATGGGGCCCCGAAACAAATGTTCCGCTCACCTTTGTGCTGTACCAGCCCGATACGACTCCGAGCCGAAGCGACTCTTCTGTTTTGACGTGGCGCGGCGAAAGATTCTGCATGAAGTCTACTTTCCGGATGGCGCTCGTTTTCTTCCGTCGAGCGTAAGGCGAAGCTTCCGGTTGTTCGACGAACAACCCTTCGTTCGAATGTCGGTCGCTTTTTGTGCAGCCATGCCGCGGTATTTGTCGAGATCGAGCGGCTTGTCGCTCACGCGGCGCGGCTCGCGTCAATGCGCTGAGCATCGGACAGAGCGATCGAGCTGATGGAAATCATCTCCATCGTCGAATGGCCCGGCGCTGCCGCCGGCACCATGATCATGGTGGCCACACGGCGGAACGCGGCGAAGGACAATCCTTCGATCATCTCCTCATCCGTGATGACCTCGTAAGCGCCCGCGGACAACGGGCGATCGATGCCCTCGATCCAAAAAGGGTGCTTGAAGGTGATGGTTTCCCGCCGCGAGCGCATGGTCATGCCCGAATGCCTTTCGCAAACAGCTCTTCGCCGGCGCCATTGTGATGCATGCATCTACCGTGCGCTCGTTTGGTCCGAATAGCTATCGCTTTCTCACGGGTGCCGGCGGCTTCAGGCCGAATAACCTTCGCCTTGGCGGCGATGAGGCGAATAGCCTCGCTATTTGGCGAGGGAACTGTTACACTCCAACATCACCGCGCTTCTCCGGCTGTTATCGGTGACTGAGAGCGTTGCGCTCCCGCCCTAACTAAAAGGCGGTCACATGTCCGATACCCACAAATTCAGCCTTCGTGAGTGGCTCGTCCCTCCGGTGTTGTTGCCGATCTTTTTCGCGCTGCTGATCGCTGCCGCGGTCATTATTCAATGGTAGTCCGCCTCGATTGACGGTGCGGGCCAATTAATACGCCGTCATCAAACCCAAAGGAGATCGGCATGGCCAAAGGTGAGCAAAGAGGTAATCGGGAAACCAAAAAACCCAAGAAACAGAAGATCAAGACAATTGCCGCAGCGCCGAGCCAAAAGACCGCGGGATGGCAGCCGAGCTTCGCTTCCGGCAAGAAGAAATAGCGGACGCAACGGCGAATGTCTGACGGGTTATCGGGATAACGCTTTGATCGAGGGCGTCTTCGCGCGTCTCGAACCATGAGGCCAGGGCCGACGATAAAGAGGCGGGTTACGCCTTTGGCTCACTCGTGCTACAGGCTGCGCGCTGAGAAATTGAGGCCGAAACATGCGTCACCGGACAACGCGCGATAGGCATCGGCCCATCGCGTGGAGCGCCGGCCGAAGCGCTGTTATCGCGGCATGCGCGATTGCATGGATATTGGGGGCGATCCCTGCGCCGGCCATCGCGCAAGTTCAGTGGAAGATGGCCACCGAATATCCCGAGAGCAATATCTCAGGCGTCGGGCTCGCGACGTTCGGAAAACTCCTGGCCGCGCACACGCATGGCTTGGTCACGACGGCAAACGGCTTCAACAATGAAATGAAAATCGGCGCAGGCGAAATGCCGCAAGCCGCGCAGGACCGTCGCATCGACGGGGGCGATGCGTTTGCCGGGCCGCTCGAAGCGTTCGACCCGATCTTCGGCCTCGCGACGCTTCCGTTTGTCGTCCAGTCGGTCGATGCCGCACGCGCGGTGAACGCCAAAGCGCGTCCGCTTTACGAGCGCGCGCTGGCGGCGCGCGGCCTCAAGCTTCTTTACATCACGATTTGGCCGGCCACCGGCCTGTGGTCGGATCGGCCGCTCAAAGGCGTCGAAGACCTGAACGCGCTGTCGGTGCGAACCTATGACCGCACTTCGACGGAGGTGATGCGAAGCGTGGGTGCCGACGCGCAAAACCTGCCCTTCAACGAGGCCGTCGCGAGGATCAAAGCCCACAAACTCAATGCGGTCCTGACGTCCGGCGATGGCGGTGCCGGCCGCAATCTGTGGGACGATTTGCGTCACTTCACACCCATCAATTACGCGATACCGATCTCGGTGGCGTTCATTCGCCAGGACGCGTTCGAAGCCTTGCCGAAGGACACGCAAGATCAGGTCGAGTCGGCCGCCGCCGAGACGGGCCAAAGTCAGCTCGGCCTCCTCGCCAACCGCACGGCCGAGAATTACGCGCGAATGCGCGCGAACGGCGTCAGCATCGACGAGCCGGCCTCACCCGCCCTCATCGCCGCCCTCAAAAAAGCCGGCCGCGGTCCGATCGCCGATTGGCAGACGAAAGTTTCCACCGAAGCGGTTGCGATCCTGGAGTGGGTCGATCGGCAATAGGGTGGCGAAGTAAGCGGCGCCCATTTCGCGCATGGTTCCCGCGAAGACATGATGCTGAAAGTGGCAGAAACAAAATCTGCCTCGCTGCGCGCTCATTGCCAGAGCACCGCAAAAAAAGCCGGGCAGCAGCGGAACGAGCAACAGCGGAGCGGCCTTAGTCAATCTACAGACCCCCGATTCGACCCCGACATTCGTCGGGACGGTAAATTCAAGTTGGAGCACCACGATGAGTGTTTTTGGAAAAATCATGAGCGCAATCTTTGGCGCCAAGGCAGACGCCGTCACGCCGGGTGGAACCGCAGCCGCCGGTGGCGCTTCGACGCCAGGTGCATCCACCGCGACAATCGCACCGAGCGTCGATGTGGCACCCATTCTCGACCAAGCGGTCGCTGCAAAGAAAGAAAAGCTCGAGTGGCGGACATCAATCGTTGATTTGATGAAGGCCCTTGATCTCGACTCGAGCTTAAGCGAGCGCAAAGCGCTTGCGAAAGAACTGAATTATCCCGGCGACACCAACGACTCCGCAGCCATGAACGTCTGGCTGCATAAGCAGGTCTTGATCAAGCTTGCCGAAAATGGCGGGAAGTTGCCGGCAGATCTGAAAATATAGCTTGGTTGCTCGGTAGGCTGGAAATGCAAGAGGCCGCTTTCCCAGAAGGCTGCGCCTTGTGAGAGGAGTCTGCGATAGACGATTTGGCGGGGGCTTAGCATCTAAGAGGAGATAACATCATGGGTGTACTCGATGTCATCAACGGCATGCAGAACGGCCCACGTGGTCCAAGCGATCCCAACACCAAGGGCGGCATGTCGCCAATGACCCTGGCGATCCTTGGGGTGCTTGCGTATAAAGCGGTCAAACATCTCAGCGGCAGCCAAGCGACGACGGGTCCGGCTACTCCAGCGCCATCGCTCGGCAAGACGGCGAATGCCGACCTTTCTGGCGGCGGGCTCGGCGATTTGTTCAAGGGTGGATTTGGTGGCCTGCTCGCAGGCGGCGCCGCGGGAAGCGTTATCAGTGGTGGCCTCGGCGATCTGCTCAAGCAATTCCAGCAGAGCGGCCACGGCGATACGGCCAATTCATGGGTGAGCGCGGGGCCGAACAAACCGATCTCGGTGGATGATCTCGCCAACGTTTTGGGCGCCGAGCGGATCAACACGCTGATTGCGCAAACCGGGCTGTCTCGCGATGAACTGCTGGCGGGCCTCAGCCAGCATTTGCCGGAGGTGGTGAACCAACTGACGCCGGCTGGGCGCCTGCCGAATGAAAGCGAAGTGTCACTCTGACACCGACGCCACGGCCTCGCTTCGCACCTTAACGCAGTGAGGCCTTGGCTTTCAGAGCGTTTTCGAGCGAAGTGGATACCGATTCGCGTCAAGAAAACGCGTCAAAACAAAGAAGTAGAGCCTCCGTTCCGATTCAATCGGAACGGAAAAGGCTCTAGCAAAGGACAGCAGCAATGAGTGGAATTCTATGGGTCATTATTGTCGGTTTCGTCGCAGGAATTGTGGCGCGGCTATTGTCACCCGGCCCGAACAATCCTCGCGGGTTCCTCCTGACAAGCGTGCTGGGTATCGCCGGCGCGTTTCTTGCGACCTTCATCGGCCAAGCCATTGGTCATTATGGGCCGGATCAGGGCGCCGGCTTTATCACCGCGACCATCGGCGCGTTGGTGGTGCTGTTCATTTGGAACAGGCTCGTGGCCAGCCGCGTGATTTCCGATCCAGGTGCGAGGTAGAACGCGTGCCTGCACAGCTAGAGCGTTTTCGAGCGAAGTGGATACCGGTTCGCGTCAAGAAAACGCGTCAAAACAAAGAAATAGAGCCTCCGTTCCGATTCAATCGGAACGGAAAAGGCTCTAACATCATCAGCCGGCATGGTGGATAGCGGCTGCAAGATTTGTTTTTGATTCGGGTCGTCTAGTCCCGTTTCTAAAAATTTTGTGCTTCGCCGCTAATCCAAATCAAATCTGCAACTTTCACCATCCCGCCCCACTTGAGGGGCGGGCCGCGCTAAAAATCTGCTTGGCAAGTTCACCGTAGAGTTCACCAATTTTCTGCGACTCAGCGACAAAGTTTGCATAAGCCTGCCTCGCGAATTCGGTCTGAACCTCCATCGCCTTGTCGAACGACCGCGCACCCATGAGTTTCTCGACAAAAGACCGCGTCTCTTGGAATGACTTTTTGGTGTAGTCTCCGTACGCATTCGCGATGGTTTGAAGACTGATTTCATGGTTGGCCGCGGGCGCGGCTGTGGCGATTGAGGGGGCATCCGCCGGTGCGACTTCGCCGATTAAGGGCACATCCGGTAGCGCGGCTGCGCCGTTCGTGGGCGCGTCAGTTGACGCGACCATTGGCCCGATTTCATCTTCATGCCGTTGATCGACCTTCGGGTTCTGTTGTTGTTCAGGTTTCTGGCCCCGTTGATCCGCCTTCCGGCTGCGTTGACGGGGCCTGCCGCTCGATTTGTCCCGGGGCGTAGTCGACATTGTTGAACTCCGTTAGCATTGGAAATCAAACTAAACGTCAAGAATCCGCCATGTTTGGGATAGAATCGCGGTGCTCGCATGTTCCTTACGCGGCGTTGATGTGGTGAATGGAAACCTGAATGGAGCGCGGGCGGCTCCTGGCGCGCTCATCTACCTTTTCCGAGCAGGATGGATCAGCGGAGGGTGGTCATGCGCTGCTCGGTCAGAACGTATGTTGCGTGGAGATCAAGATCGGCATGCACCGACATTGACGGAAAAATGTCCTCGCACGGTGCCATTTCCCATTGTCCCGAAAACGCTTTATGGTGCCGCCCTGCTTTGCCATGGACAAATGCAGAATATCAATAAATATCAAAGGCTTGGACTTATCGTAAAGCCTTTGGAGGCCGGTTTGACGCGGTATATTTCGACCCGGGGGGAGGCCCCCACTTTAAGCTTCTGCGACGTGATGCTGACCGGGCTTGCCCGCGATGGCGGCCTTTACGTGCCCGAAACCTGGCCGCAATTGTCGCGCGAGACCATCGCGGCCTTCTTCGGCCGGCCATATTGGGAAGTCGCGGTCGACGTGATCCGTCCCTTCGTCGGCGGTGAAATTTCCGACGCCGATCTCGGGCGCATGGCGAACGAGGCCTATGCGACGTTCCGCCATCCGGCCGTGGTTCCGCTTCGCCAGATCGGGTCGCATCAATTCGTGCTGGAACTCTTTCATGGCCCGACGCTCGCGTTCAAGGACGTGGCGATGCAGTTGATCTCGCGGCTGATGGATCATGTGCTGGCGCAGCGTGCGCAGCGCACCACCATCGTGGTCGCCACCTCCGGCGATACCGGCGGTGCCGCGGTCGAGGCCTTTGCCGGCCTTGAGAATGTCGATCTGGTCGTGCTGTTTCCGCACGGCCGCATCTCCGACGTGCAGCGGCGGATGATGACGACGACGGGGGCTGCCAACGTTCACGCGCTCGCCGTCGAAGGCACCTTCGACGATTGCCAGGCGATCGTGAAAGGACTGTTCAACCATCACGCATTTCGCGATTCGGTGTCACTGTCCGGCGTCAATTCGATCAACTGGGCGCGGATCGTGGCGCAGGTGGTGTATTATTTCACCTCCGCGGTCGCGCTCGGCGCGCCGGCGCGGACGGTGGATTTCACGGTGCCGACCGGGAATTTCGGCGACATCTTTGCAGGCTACGTCGCCAAGCGGATGGGATTGCCCATCCGGTGGTTGCGGATCGCCGCCAACATCAACGACATCCTGCCGCGCACGCTCAAGACCGGCATCTATGACGTGCGCGAGGTTCACGCGACGGCCTCGCCCTCGATGGACATTCAAGTGTCGTCGAATTTCGAGCGGCTGTTGTTTGAGGCGAGCGGCCGCGACTCCAGTATCGTTCGCGCCCTGATGGCCTCGCTGCAACAGTCCGGACGTTTCGTGTTGCCTGACGCGACCTTGGCCGCGATCCGCGCCGAATTCGATGCCGGGCGCGCCGATGAGACCGAAACCAGTGCCGCGATCCGCACCGCCTGGCGCGAGGCCGGCGATCTGGTCGATCCGCACACGGCGGTGGCGCTGGCGGTGGCCGATCGCGATACTTCGGATTCGAAGATGCCCAATATCGTGCTCTCGACCGCGCATGCCGCGAAATTTCCCGACGCGGTGGAAGCCGCGTGCGGCGTGCGCCCCGAATTGCCGACCTGGCTCGAGGGCCTGATGACCAGGCCTGAGCGCATCAAAGTCATCAAGAACGATTCTGTCGAAGTCGAGCGCTTCGTGCGCTCGGTCAGCCGCGCCGCGAAGCAAGGAGTTGCCGGATGAGTGTCGATGTCACCAAGCTTGCTTCGGGTCTCACTGTCGTCACCGACGCCATGCCGCATCTCGAAACCGCAGCGCTCGGGGTGTGGGCCGGCGTCGGCGGCCGCGACGAAAAGCCGAACGAGCACGGCATCTCGCATCTGCTCGAACACATGGCCTTCAAAGGCACGACGCGGCGCACCTCGCGCGAAATCGTGGAGGAGATCGAGGCGGTCGGCGGCGATCTGAACGCTGGCACCTCTACTGAGACCACGGCCTATTATGCCCGCGTGATGAAGGCCGACGTGCCGCTGGCGCTCGATGTGCTCTCCGACATTCTCGCCAATCCTTCCTTCGTGCCGGACGAGCTCGAGCGCGAAAAAAGCGTCATCGTGCAGGAGATCGGCGCGGCCCAAGACACGCCCGACGACGTGGTGTTCGAACACCTAACGAGCTGTGTTACCCGGGTCAGCCGATGGGGCGCTCGCTGCTCGGCACGCCAAAGACGTTGAAGGGTTTCACCCGCGATACCTTGCGCGGTTATCTGGCGATGCATTATCGCGGGCCGGACATGGTGGTCGCGGCGGCCGGTGCGATCGATCACAAGCGCGTCGTCGAAGAGGTGACGCAGCGCTTCGCAAGTTTCGACGGCGCGCCCGCGCCGAAACCGCAGGCCGCGATGTTCGGCAAGGGCGGTTCCCGCGTGGTGCATCGCGAGCTTGAGCAGGCGCATCTGACGCTCGCGCTCGAAGGCTTGCCGCAAAGCGATCCGTCGCTGTTTTCGTTACAGGTGTTCACCAATACGCTCGGCGGCGGGATGTCGTCGCGGCTGTTCCAGGAGGTGCGGGAAAAGCGTGGGCTGTGTTACGCGGTCTACACCTTCCATGCGCCCTATACCGATACCGGCTTTTTCGGGCTCTACACCGGGACGGATCCGGCCGATGCGCCGGAAATGATGGAAGTGATCGTCGACGTCATCAACGACGCGGTCGAGACCTTGACCGAGGCCGAGATCGCGCGGGCGAAGGCGCAGATGAAGGCGGGGCTGTTGATGGCGCTGGAAAGCTGCAGTTCGCGTGCCGAACAGCTGGCGCGCCACATCCTGGCCTATGGGCGGCCCTTGAGCGTGGAAGAACTCGTCGCCAAGATCGACGCGGTGAGCGTGGAATCGACGCGGGAAGCGGCGCGCGGGCTGTTGTCGCGCAGTAGCCCGGCGGTTGTGGCGCTTGGCAGCGGAAGGGGTCTGGACACGGCGGTGGCTTTCGCGGAAGGATTGACACGGCCGATGGTCAAGGCTCGCCTTCACTAGAGCATGATCCGGAAAAGTGGGAACCGGTTTTCCGAAAAGATCATGCTCAAACAAGAGATAGGATCGTGATCCGATTCAACCTAATCGGATCACGATCTAGGGCACCGGGGAGTATCGGATATGGCGCTGTTTCGTTTGCCATCCAGCAGGCCGACCGCGCTTGCGCCGCGCGGTCACGGGTTGTTGCTGCGCGCGCCGCAGATGTCCGATTTTTTGCAGTGGGCGCATTTGCGCGAACACAGCCGGGAATATCTGACGCCGTGGGAGCCGATCTGGCCGTCAGACGATCTCACCCGCGCGGGTTTCCGGCGCCGATTGCGCCGCTACGCCGAGGACATCGTCGCCGACCGATCCTATCCGTTCATCGTGTTCCGGGAGTCCGACGGGGCGATGATCGGCGGCGTTACGCTGGCGAATGTCCGCCGCGGCATCGTGCAGGCCGGCACGATCGGCTATTGGGTCGGGCAACCCTATGCGCATCGCGGCTACATGACCGCGGCGTTGCGGACGCTGCTGCCGACGCTGTTCGGGGAGCTCAATCTTCACCGCGTCGAGGCCGCCTGCATTCCCACCAATACGCCTTCGATTCGCGTGCTGGAGAAATGCGGCTTCACCCGCGAGGGCTTGGCGCGGCGCTATCTCTGCATCAACGGCGTCTGGCAGGACCACCTTTTGTTCGGCCTGCTGCACGAGGATTTTCGCGGTTAAGGGGGTTCAGAAGATGCCTGGTTTGAGTGCCGTCTTCGACGCCTCTTGGAGCGCCTTGTCAGCTGCCTTATCAGTTGTCTTGGGTTCGCTGCCATTGCGCTGTTATAACGCGTGCCCGGACGGGCGCGCTGGATATGTCGATGGACTTTGGGGGCATCACGATCATGCGTAACAATTTGATGCAGACGACGGGCGCCGATCGGTCACGACATCTGCGTGTCGCGCTCGCGCTCGTGGTGGCGGGCGCCGTGCTGTCGGGATGCGGCACCGATGTCAAAAGGATTTTCGGCGAAGAGCCGAAGGACGTGCCTTTGCCGACGATCGGGGACAGGTTCGTGCAGTTGTTCGGCGGGAAAACGGTAGCCGTCGGGGAAGCCTCGCCGGCGACCGGGCCAAATGGCGTGGACTGTCCTCCGGTGAACATTCGTCCGGGTGCGTCCACCTATGCGGTGGCGCTACCCGGCAAGCAGCCCATCGGCAGCGATTTGCGCTTTCAGGCGACGATTACGCGCACCGCGCGCGACTGCATGCGGAACGGCGACCAGATCACCGCAAGGATCGGCATCGAGGGCCGCCTCATCGCCGGCCCGGCCGGGGCGCCGCCGAGCGTCGAGATTCCTCTACGTGTCGCCGTGGTGCAAGGCGGCGTGAGCGAGAAGCCGATCGTCACCAAGGTTTTCCGGACGACGGTTCCTTTCAGCGAAGGCGGCAGCGTGCCTTTCAGCCTGGTCGGAGAAGGCATCGAATATCCGGTGCCGCCTGAAGCCGTCGCCGAGGCTTATATCTTCTATATCGGCTTCGATCCGCAGGCGTTAACGCCCGAGGCGCCCACCAAGCCGGTGCGGAAAAAGAAGTAAGGCTTGCGCGACCCGCGGGTGACGATCTCAAACAAAAAGCCGGCCCGATTGTCTCAGGCCGGCTTTTTGGTTTTTGAGAATCGAATGGCTCAGTTCAGCTTTTCGCGAACTTCCGCGATGCCCTTGGCGAGCAGCTCGTCCGCAACCGGGCCCTTCACCGATTGCGACAGGATGGTGGAAGCCGCCGCCACCGCGGCGTTGGCGGCTGCGGCACGGACGTCGGCGAGCGCCTGGGCTTCGGCCAGCGCGATCTTGCTCTCGGCGGTCTTGGTGCGGCGGGTGACGAAGTCTTCCATCTTGGCCTTGGCTTCGGAGGCGATCCGCTCGGCTTCGGCCCTGGCCGAAGCGATGATCTCCTGCGCCTCGCGCTCGGCGCT
>WNFQ01001944.1_pt1 | contig 19227 bp, 15 predicted proteins | sample 5400171 | NCBI WGS metagenome assembly WNFQ01 (sample SAMN13153356, study PRJNA577476) | soil metagenome | isolation source: 20 cm soil under Madrone tree | place: USA:California | collected 2016-06-14 | reverse complement strand
AGTGAACCATGGCGCGTCCTTCACTCGATAACCCGTTCTATTACATCAACCGGGAACTGTCCTGGCTGGCATTCAACCGGCGCGTTCTGGAAGAAGCGCGCGATCCGAACAATCCGCTGCTGGAGCGGTTGAAGTTTCTTTCCATCTCAGCCAGCAATCTGGATGAGTTCTTTGAAGTGCGCGTTGCGGCTCTGGTGCAACAGATTGAAGACGGGCAGACGCAGGCAAGCGCAGACGGCCTCACACTGGTGGAAGAGCGCGACCGTATCAACCAGGAAACGCACGATTTTGTCGACGAGCAATACGACATCTGGAACGGTCAACTCCGGCCGCGCTTGGCCGAGCACGGCATCCGAGTGCTTGGTTTGCATGAGCTGGATTCGACTGCCAAGTGGTTTGTCGAGGAATACTGCGAAAGGGAACTGGACCCGCTGCTCACGCCCGTAACGGTCGATCCGGCACATCCGTTCCCGCGGGTCATCAACAAGGCGTTGTGCGTGGCGTTCCTATTGCGTCGGCGCCGGCGCTCGGCTCTGACCTATACCGGCGTGGTCACCGTACCGCGCGCGCTGCCGCGCTTGATCCGGCTGCCGTCGCAATCCACAGTCGACTTCATTTTCCTGGCGGACCTGGTGGCCTTCCATGCCGCCCGCATGTATCACGGCTACGACATCGTTTCGTCGGCGGCCTTCCGGGTGACTCGCAACAGCAACCTGTACCTGGCGGAAGAAGAAGCACGCAGTCTGCTGGAATCCGTGCGCGCCGAACTGCACAACCGGCGCAAGGGCGACGCAGTGCGCCTGGAGATCGAGTCTGACGCCGATCCGGAGATTATCGAGCGCCTGCGCGGTGTTTTTGAAATTGACCCGTGGCAAGTGTTCTCCGTGAACGGGCCGGTGAATCTTTCACGGCTGTTCAACGTGTATGAGCAGACCCAGCATCCGGAGCTCAAGTTCCGGACCTTTGTGCCGCGCGAACTCCGCCTGACGGCCAAGTCTCAAGATCTGTTCGAGGAATTACGACGGCACGACGTCCTGCTGCACCATCCATTCGATTCCTACGACGCGGTGATTTCTTTCATTGAGTCCGCCGCGGAAGATGATCGGGTGCTGTCGATCAAGCAGACCCTTTATCGCACCAACGAGCACTCGTTAATTGTGCCGGCCTTGATTGCGGCCGCTGCCAAGAAGGAAGTTACCGCGGTGGTCGAGTTAAAAGCGCGTTTTGATGAAGCGTCGAATATCAAGTGGGCGCGCGATCTGGAGGATGCCGGAGTCCAGGTATTTCACGGGTTGGTGGGACTGAAGACACACTGCAAGTTGTCACTTCTCGTTCGCCGCGATCCGGACGGAATGACACGCCGCTACTGCCACATCGGTACCGGAAACTATAACGCCACCACCGCCCGCATCTACACGGACCTGAGCCTGCTAACTTCAGATCCGGAGACAACAAGCGCGGTTCATGATGTTTTTAGTTTCCTCACCGCTTACGCCGAAAATCCCAGCTATGAACCCCTGCTGGTTGCGCCCCTTGACCTTGCGGAGAAGACGCTGGGATTGATTGATCGCGAGGCTGATCATGCGCGTCAGGGACGTCCGGCACACATCATCGCCAAGATGAACGCGCTGGTGGACAAGAAAGTCATTATGGCGCTGTACCGGGCGTCGCAGGCCGGGGTGGAGATTGATCTGCTGGTGCGCGGTATATGTGGACTGCGGCCGGGCGTGCGGGGTGTCAGCGACCACATCAAGGTACGGAGTATCGTGGGCCGTTTCCTCGAACATAGCCGTATCTACTGTTTCGCCAACGGCGGCGAAGAGGAGGTCTACATCGGCAGCGCCGACTGGATGCCGCGCAACCTGTACGAGCGGGTGGAAGTCCTTACGCCACTCCGGGACCCCATGGCCCGGGAACGTGTCTACCAGGAAATTCTGGGCGCCTATCTCGCGGACAACTTGAAGACCCGCATCTTGTCGAAAGACGGCTCCTATCGCCGCATCTGGCAGAGCCCGGGCACCAGGCGCGCCAGCAAGCCCCCTTCAGGTCCGGGTGCGTTCAATGCGCAGGATTTCCTAATTGCGTTGGCCGACGGCAAGCAGACGCTACAAGGGATTCCGACACCGGCACCGCGTGCTCGCCGTCGAACGTTCGCGGGAAAGGTACGATAGGCCGAGATGATTGTTTACTTCCTGCGCCATGCCAACGCCGGCACGCACCTGGCAACGCCTAAGAAGGACGAAAAGCGTGCGCTGGACAAAGAGGGAATCGATCAGTGCGGCTATGTCGGCCGCGCCCTGGCCGCGCTCGATGTGCAGGTGGATGCAATTATCTCCAGCCCGCTGAAACGCTCCACCCAGACCGCGGCGCTGGTCGCCAACGAGATGGGCTACGAGGGCAAGCTGCAGATTGACGCCGCCTTGCGGCCTGAGGCGACCTTCGCCGATTTTCGGAAACTGCTCGACAAGTACGCCCACATGGAAGCCATCATGGTGGTGGGACACAATCCCAACCTGAGCGAGTTTCTAGGTAGGATTGTCAGTGCCGCGGGATGTGAAGCAGACCTCGAACTTCGTAAAGGAGCGGTAGCGAAAGTGGAATTGCAGCGCACTTCTGGTTCGTTGCAGTGGTGCCTCACGCCTAAAGTTCTGCGTACCCTCTACGCTGCGGCCGCCGAAAGCTCGCGGCCGAAGAGTTCCCGAAAATAATCGCGGTCCTTCTCAATCGCCCACAACTCCAGGTCCACACCTGCCCTACGTCGGGAGATCAGGGTCAACTTCACTCCGCCATCGCGCACGGAAACGCGGGCCTTCTGTACGGCTCGGCTGCGTCCTAGATTCATGGCCCGCGCCAGGCGCAATAACATGGACGCTTTGGCGACTCGCTCCTGCTCCGCCGGGAGCAGTCCTTTGGTTGCTGCATCACCCGGCGTGGGACGAGACTTGCCCAGATAGCGCGCGATGGCGGCGATGATTTGGCGCTGTTCGGGTGTATATCCCAAAATCTCCGAGTTCGAGATGATGTACTGCGTGTGCCGGTGACGCCCGTTACGGTTCACGTAGTCCCCGACCTCGTACAGCATCGCGGCCGCAGATAACCATTCGCGGTACTCGGGTGGCAAGCGGTGCAGGGATTTTAAAGCCGAAAACAATTCCATGGCCGAGGCTCGGACTTCCAACGCGTGCGTCAGGTCGACCCGGTAGTGGCTCACGGCCCGCCGGATCGAGTCCCAGCGTTCCGACTCAATCTGCCGGCCGGAGCGCGTGCTGCGATCGTATTCCGCTGCCATCTGGGCTAAGAGTCCGTCGCGCAACGACTGATCAGCTTGGCAATCTGCTTCATCTCCGCGCGAGAAACAGTAGGCGGCCGGCGTTTGTGCGGTCCATGAATCAAGTGACTCGCGGCCGCCGCCAGCGCGGCCGCTGTTCCCGAAGTTGCGATGGCGACGCGTGCGTGCGATGCCACGATGCGTTCGAGCACGCGTCCAACTTCGCGGGCGATGAAGCCGCGCATACGCTGTAACTCTCCCTTGCGCGGGGGGTCGTGGGCTAGAAATTCGCTGGTCAGGCGCACAGCGCCGAGCGGAAGACTGACTGTTTCGCGAATGTGCTCCTGCCTCGACACGGTCAGTTCGCAACTGCCGCCGCCCAGGTCGATCATCAGGATCGTGCCGCTGAGGCGCAGGTTCGACACCAGTCCTAGGTGGATGAGCCGAGCTTCTTCCAGTCCCGAAATGATGTCGACCGTCCATCCCGTGGCGGAGCGGACCCACTCGAGAAAGGCTTGCGAGTTGCGCGCATCGCGCAGGGCGCTAGTGGCCACGACGCGCACAGAATCGGTCCCCAGGCGCTGTGCCGTTCGATGAAACCGGCGCAGCACCTTTACGGTTTCGGCCATCGATTCGGGCGTGAGAAAGTTCGTACGGAAGACGCCTTCGCCGAGGCGCGTGACTTCGCGGTCTTCATGAATGCTGTGGAGTTTTCGCCCGCGCAGGCGGGCAATTTTCAGTCGAACCGAGTTGGAGCCGATATCAACCGCAGCGAAGATGGGCATGGGCCTTGAGTGACCGCGACGATCGCGCTTTCAGGTGCGGATCATCCACTCATCTCATAAAGCAAAGTCGCAAAGCAACCGGAAAAAGGAAGGTGCAGTTTCGCTGGTTTAGGAGCCTGCGGGAATACCGCGGTCTGGGTAGCGGTATCGTGCCGGCGCTACGGGGCGTTTTATGCAGGCCTTCGTGGCCGAAAGGAACAACACCAGCTTTCTCACGTGGTGAAAAGACCCCGAATTCTCGGCTTTTTAACATCCCTGTAACACACTTCTGTTAGCGTGCCCTCGAATGGCCAATCAAGCGCTACCACGGCCGCGCCTGACGGGACCGCAACCAGTTGTGGGACAGGAGGTTAAGAAGCGTCTGAACCCCCTACTGAAGTCCTCTGACGGCGTCCTCGCGGACCGCGTGTTTGGCTGGATCATCATGGCCTGCGCCCTGGTCGTTCTTGGAATTCTGGGGTTGATCGTCTGGCAACTGGTGGCCCGCTCCCAGCTTTCCTGGCACGCGTTTGGATGGAAATTCTTCACCGGGCAGGACTGGGATCCGGTCAACGACAGTTTTGGCGCATTACCCTTCGTCTACGGGACGTTGGTCTCCTCGTTCCTGGCGCTGCTCATTGCCGTCCCCCTTGCGGTAGGCGTGGCGGTCTTCACTACGGAAATGTGCCCGCAGTGGCTGCGCGGTCCGCTTTCGTTTACCACTGAACTTCTGGCCGCGATCCCTAGCGTGATTTACGGCCTTTGGGCCATTTTCGTACTTGTGCCCATCCTGCGAAATTACGTACAGCCATTTCTGGCGAAGACTCTCGGTTGGACGGGATTGTTTGAAGGTCCGCCTTTTGGCATTGGCATGCTGGCCGCCGGAGTCATACTGGCGATCATGATCATCCCGATCATCTCGTCGATCACGCGGGAAGTGCTCACCGTCGTCCCGCAGCATCAACGGGAAGCCGCCCTCGCTCTGGGCGCCACGCGCTGGGAGATGATTCGCCTGGCGGTTTTGCGCAATGCGCGCGCGGGCATCGTAGGCGGAATCATTCTCGGCCTTGGCCGTGCTTTGGGCGAGACGATGGCAGTGACCATGGTGATCGGCAACCGGCCAGAAATTGCGAAGTCGTTGTTTGCTCCGGGTTACACCATGGCCAGTGTTCTCGCCAACGAGTTCAGCGAAGCCGCCGGAGATCTCTATCTCTCGGCCCTGGTAGAGATTGGACTTGCGTTGTTCCTGGTCACCATCATCGTTAACGCCCTGGCCCGCTTCATGGTCTGGAGTGTGACGCGTGGCCAGCCTGCGAGGGGCCGTGCCTGATTCCACTCCCTCGACCACGCAGCCGAGAGTGCTTGAGATCAGTTGGCGACGCCGCATCGCCGACTACATCGCGACCGGATTCGCGGTTCTCACCGTGGCATTGGTGCTGGCGCCGCTGGTAGCGATCTTCGGCTATCTGGTCTACAAGGGCATCGGTTCGATCAACTGGGCCTTCCTCACCAAAACTCCCATGCCACCGGGCGAAGTCGGCGGGGGTATGGCGAATGCCGCGGCCGGTTCGGTGCTAATTCTGGCCATCGCCAGCTTGCTGGGAGTTCCCTTGGGCATCGGCGCGGGGATTTACCTGGCGGAGTACGGCCGCAATCGCTTCGGCGATTCCATCCGCTTTGTTTCCGATGTGCTCAACGGTGTGCCGTCGATTGTGATCGGCATTGTCGCCTACGCCATTGTGGTCCTGCGACAGAGACATTTCTCCGCGCTCGCCGGGGGAGTGGCGTTGGCGATCATGATGGTTCCCACCATCACCCGCACCACCGAAGAAATGCTCCTGCTAGTTCCCAACGTGCTGCGGGAAGCTGCTTACGGACTGGGCGTTCCGCGCTGGCGCACCACGCTGTCGATCGTCTTGCGCACCGCGACTTCGGGTATCGTTACGGGCGTGATGCTGGCCTTTGCTCGTGTGGCGGGCGAAACGGCTCCCCTGCTGTTCACGGCGTTTGGAAACCAGTACTGGAACTGGCGGCTCGACCAGCCGACGGCTGCTCTGCCTCTGCAGATCTTCACGTATGCCATTTCACCCTACGACGACTGGCACCGGCAGGCTTGGGCGGGAGCGCTGGTGTTGATCATCCTTATCGTCAGTTCGGTTGCAGCCATGCGCTACGTCGTGCGTCGCGGAAGTCTGGGAGGAACTGCCTAATATGGGTGTCGGAATCCAGGTCGAGAATCTCAATGCCTGGTACGGCAAGAGCCAGGCCTTGCATGACATCAACCTCAAGGTTGAGGCCAATCATGCCACCGCGTTGATCGGGCCGTCAGGCTGCGGAAAGTCGACGTTCATCCGCTGCCTGAATCGCATGCACGAGACCAGCCCGGAGGCCACTGTCAAGGGCAAGGTGAAGATCGGCGAGCTGGATGCGTATAACGGCACATCGCCCACGCAGCTCCGCCGTCGGATCGGCATGGTCTTCCAGAAGCCCAACCCGTTTCCCACCATGTCGATCTACGAGAACGTCGCCGCCGGCCTGAAGCTGAATGGATACAATAATAGGAAACACCTGGACGATATCGTTGAGCGCTCCCTGCAGTCCTCGGCCCTGTGGGAGGAAGTAAAAGACTCGGTGCACAAGAAATCGGGCGCAAGCCTGTCGGGCGGCCAGCAGCAGCGTCTGTGTATCGCCCGCGCCCTGGCGGTTGAACCGGAAGTACTGCTCATGGACGAGCCATGCTCCGCTCTCGATCCAATTTCGACCGGTAAGATCGAAGAACTGATTTTCCAGCTCAAAGAGCAGTACACTATCGTGATTGTGACGCACAACATGCAACAAGCGGCTCGGGTCGCGGAGTTTACCGGGTTTTTCTTGCTGGGCCGGATGATCGAATACGACAAGACGGAGAAGATTTTCACTAACCCGTCGGACAAGCGCACCGAAGACTACATTACAGGCAGGTTTGGATAATGCGCACGCGTTTTCAGCAGGGCCTCGATGAGTTGCGTCAGAAGCTGCTCCGCATGGGCGGACTGGCTGAGCAGGCAGTGGACCGTGCCTGTCAGGCATATCTCGACCGCGACCTGAATCGCTGCCAGATGGTTCTGGAGGGCGAAACCCAGATCAACGTTTCCGAACGGGAGATCGACGAACTCGCATTCGACCTGCTCGCGATGCAGCAGCCCATGGCAGTCGACCTGCGTTTCATTCTGGCCGTCACCAAGATCAATGCGGACCTTGAGCGCGTCGGGGACCAGGCCGTCAACATCGCCGAGCGCGTGATCGATATGGTCAGTCTGCCCGCGGTGGAACTGCCCGTGGACATCGCGCGCATCTCGGCCGCCGTCAGCGCCATGGTCCGCCGGTCGCTGGAGTCCTTTATCGAGGCGAAGGCCGAGCTTGCCCAGGCCGTCCTCGAAATGGACAACGTGGTTGATCGCATGCGAGACGAAGCTTTCATCATGCTGGTCAAAGCGATGAACGAGCAGCCCGAGATCACGCGCCAGGCTCTGGACGCCCTGCTGGTCGCGCGCAATTTGGAACGCGTTGCCGACCATGCCACCAACATCGCCGAGGATGTTATCTTCTGGGTGCGCGGTGCCGACGTACGGCACAACGTGCCGCAGGAAGAAAATGGTCCACAGCCGGTACAGCGAGCCGCCACCGACACCCGTTAGCCAAAGCACTCGACACAAAGTCGCAACGCAGGGGGAGCCGGTCAGAGTTTTTGACCGGCTTTCTGTTTTGCAGCGCGCACGTCCAACGACCCTAATTCCGAGGAACAAGTCGTGAAGCTTTCCATGATTGCTGTTCTTGCTCTTATCCTCGTTGCTGGGTTTCTCCTCTCCCAGCAACCCGCCCCTCGGTCCGGAATGACCTTGCCGACCAGCAAGACCCTTACCCCGGGCCCCGGCCGCCTCGGCAGGCTCAACAGCTTTCCGGCGACGATTGCCGTCAGTCCCGATGGGCGCTACGCCGCCATGCTGCATGCGGGGTATGGCACGCAGGAGGATCGTGGACATCAATCGATCTCGGTGGTGGATCTGGAAACCAGCCAGGTCGCCGATTTTCCCGAAAAACGCTTGCCTGAAGAAGCTCACCAGAGTTACTTCGTCGGTCTTGCTTTCAGCGGCGATGGGAACCATCTCTATGCCTCGCTCGGCTCGATCACCGACCCGACTGGCGAAAAGCCCGGAGACACCGGCAATGCCATCGCGGTTTACGGCTTTCGGGATGGGAAGGTGACTTCGGAGCGTTCAATCAAGATTCCGCCTTCGCAGCTCGCCAGCCACAAGTGGGTTGCCAAAGGGGTTTTCAAGACTTCCGAAGGCACGGCTACGCCCTATCCCGCAGGTGTCGCGCTAGTGCCGGGTTCGGGTGGTGAAAGACTTCTGATCGCAAACAATCTTTCGGATGATGTAATTCTTCTCGCGGCTTCCAGCGGGAAGATTCTTCAACGATTTGATCTCAGCACCAACGCTCTGGTTCCCGCCTCGTACCCGTATCGCGTGGTCGTTTCTCGCGACGGCCGAAAAGCATGGTGCAGCTTGTGGAATGCTTCTCAGGTCGCGGAATTGAATATCGAGACGAGCAAAGTCACGCGCTGGATCTCGCTGCTGAAACCCGAATCCCCCATCGCACCTGGCTCACACCCTTCCGCGCTTCTGCTTAGTCCGGACGAGAAGACGCTGTACGTGGCGCTCGCCAACACCGATTACGTAGCGGCGATAGCCACTGAGGACGGAAACCCAACTCACTGGTTCTCTACGAGGCTTTCGGGGCTGGAGTACGGAGGCACGTCTCCAGTGGCGCTGGCACTCTCGGCGGACGGCAAACAGCTATTCGTTGCCGCCGCCAATCTCGATGCGGTGGCGATTTTTGACACCGCGAATCTCACGAAAACCAATACACCCGATACACCGGAGCGAGCTGCAGGTTTCGTTCCCACCGAGTGGTATCCCACGGCGTTGGCTACGCGTGGGAGCGACCTCTGGATCGCCACCGCCAAGGGCCAGGGAACCGGTCCTAACAATGGCGACTCTCTGATCCCCGCTGTTCGCCGCCATCGCGAGCATCCCTACATTCCAACGCTCGTATACGGGTCGCTGGCTCGAGTAAACTACGCGGAAGCTGCAAAGCATCTGCCCGAATTGACTCGCCAGGTCGAAGACAGCAACTTGCTCCGCTCCGATCCCGGCAAATTGCAATTCCGTCGCGGCGGAAATCCGATCAAACATGTGATCTACATCATCCGCGAGAATCGTACCTACGATCAGATTCTCGGTGATCTCAAACCCGGGAATGGCGAGCCTTCTCTGACTATGTACGGCGAAGCCATCACGCCGAATGCCCACAAACTCGCGCGCCAGTTCGGCATTCTCGACAACTTCTATGATAGCGGAGAAGTTTCCGGAGATGGGCACGTCTGGTCGACCGCCGCCATCACCAGCGATTACAACGAGGCAAACTGGCAGATCGCCTATCGAAGCCGCGAACGCACCTACGATTTCGGCGGCGCCGTTGCCGACGAGTATCCTGTGGAGCGCGGCATCCCCAACGTCGATTCACCGCAGACCGGCTATCTGTGGGCGAATGCCGCTTCGCGTGGCCTCTCCTATCGCGACTACGCGGAATTCATCGACACGGAGTTTTGCAACGACCATCCGCCCGAACAGCCTTCGCCCAGGGAGGGCAATCCACAACCTGCCGGCGCAGGCTGCGAGCGCGAGTCGGTCAACAAGGGCGATCCGCTCCCGCCCAACGTCGGACAGCCGAAGGGTGGCCCCAGCCCCTATCCATGGGGCGTACCGCTGATCAAACGAGTCATTCCTACCATGCTGGAGCTGAAGGACCACACCGACCTGCAATACGCGTCGTTCAACATCGACTATCCCGATCAGCTGCGCGCCGACGAGTTCCTCAACGAATTCGAGGGTTTTGTCCAGGCGCGAAAGGAAGGGAAGGGCCAAGAGCTTCCTGGGCTGGTGATCATGCATCTTCCCGACGACCACACAGGCGGCACGCGCCCGGGAAAGCCCACCCCGTCGGCATCGATAGCCGATAATGACCTTGCGTTGGGACGGATTGTCGAAGCCGTCTCACACAGTCCCTACTGGGATGACACTGCGATTTTCGTCCTCGAAGATGACGCACAGGATGGAGCGGACCACGTCGACGCCCACCGATCGGTGGCTCTGATCATCAGCAAGTATGCGCCCGGGTCGGTCGAGCATCCCTTCGTCGAACACAACGTGTTCACGACGGTCAGCGTAGTGCACACCATCGAGGCTCTGCTCGGCTTGCCACCAATGAATTTGAACGATGCGTACGCGCCGGTGATCGCATCCGAGTTCTCCGGTCCCGGAGACCAGCCAGCCTTCACAGCCGACAACCGAAACCTGAAGAATGGCCTGATCTACAAAGTGAACCCCTCGACCGCGCCGGGTGCAAAGCAATCGTCGCAGCTCGACTTCTCGCGCCCGGATGCGGCCGACACAGGAGTGTTGAACGGGATCCTGTGGCGCGACCGCAAGGGAGATGCTTTGATGCCGGCCGCCGTACACACGGTGATTTCTGGGCCTGCGGAAGGCACCGACGGGGACGACGACTAGGGCTGCGTCGCGCCAACGGCTTGAGGGCCGATATTCTCGAAGGATTTCTGCGACCAGGCCGTGAACGGCTTATTGGATCAGACGCACGGGAACAGCGGACACACCCGCGCCGTAGACCTGGGTCCCGGTGGCGTTCGCGCCGCAGCCCGAGACGTTCACCACGGTGGCTTCGATTTCGCCCGCCTTTTTGCCGCCGCCCCCGGGGAATACCTGAACGACAAAGAGCTGCAGGAATCCGATGACCGGTACCGGTGTGCCCGGTGTTGGTGGCGGGCCGGGCGCGGGCTCATACACCGGTACCGTTATTAGAGCATCGCTGGTGGTTACAGCCTCATTCGACGCGAAGCTTGACGAGAGGGGATGGCGGTTGCCGGGCTGAATCTGGAGTGGATAGGTTAACGGTCCCGGCAGAATGTTGTCATTCAGGATGTCCTGGCCGCTCCCGCCGTTTTGGTGAATCAGGCATTCGATGCCGTCTCGCGCTGGGATGCTTCCACCTTCCGGATAGATGCTTGAGTCCACCGTCACTGTGTTGGACGAAGCACCGCACGAGAGGGGCGTCGGATTGCAGCACTCGATGTCACTCTGATAGTCGCTCGCCCCAGCGGTGCAAGAAGGACAGCTGCTGCCTCCCAACGGAGTTGGGATTGGTGCCGGGTAATACATGAGGAGAGGTGGAGCTGGGGTGGCGGTGGGTGGGCCAAACACACAAAGCGGGCCTGAGCCACAATTGGAAACCATGTGGAATTTCTCGCCGATTACGCCGGTTGGATATTGTCCAGGGTTAATAATGGCGCCGGTTGTGGGGTCGAAGAACCTTGCGATTCCGCCTCCGCAGTTCGAGCCCGGATTGTTGGGATTGACCGGATCACAATTCGGAAGGAGAAATGGCTTCACGCAGCGTGCCACCGTAGGTACCCCCGTGCCCAAACTGGATGAGTTCGACGGGTTGAAGGCTTCCGCCTTGGCGGATACGCGTACGGTAAGGGCGTTTCGGCTCCATATCCGTGAGAAGAACGTAGGCAAGTTTACATTCTGCACGGTCACGTTCACGGTTGGATTGATACCAAAACTCGGCTGACCGGTGTTAGGAAAGGTCACGGTTACGTCAGTCGCCTGCACCACCTGCCCCGCGATGGTGGCCTTTCCAGCGACGTCCTGAGCCACTTTGGTCGCCAGAGTTTGCGCTGTTGCCTGCAAACTCGGGTCACTGACTTGTTGCGGATCAGCGGTCACCCCAGCAGCCACCAGCATTTTGGCGGCGGCCAGTGCAGCTGCATCGGCCGCACTCTGGGCTTCGCTGCGCGCCGCGTAGAGCGTTATGACATCAATCGCCAAGGCCACCATGGCCAGCATGCTCAACATGGCGATGGCTACCAGGATCAAGGTCACGCCACGCTCACCCTGACGAGGGCGTCTTGTCCGCCGATTTCTGACCATAGTCATGGACTCAACTCTCGTTCTCAACCACCGCGTCTGTATTAATGAAACTAGTCCCCGGATAGCTTGCGGTCGGCACCAATAACTTGATCACCCGATTGAACTGCCAAGTATAGGGATAGCTGATGGTGACCTCGGTTGAAATGACTTTCACCGGAAATCCCCCACTCGTGACGGTGCTAAGAAACACATTCCCCCGATTCACCGTGAGTACCAGATTTCCGCCCAGCGGACACGCACTGGTGAAACTCCATTTCCACGGCGCGCCTGCAGGCGCCGCTGCCGCTGTGTTCAAGCTGCAATTGTCCACCTTGGCATTCTGTAGGTAGTTGGCAACTACATCGCGCAGCGCCAGGATCGAGGGGGGCGGGCCACCGGTAAGATCGCTGGTTGCTTGACCCGCACCCACTCGCGCGGCATCACGCGTTACATTCGTGAGCTTCTGTTTCAGGTTGAAGGCGTTCCCAAAATCAAGGATGCCCACCACCATCACCAGGAGCAGCGGTAGAGCCACCGCGAATTCAACGATCTGCGATCCGGTCGACTCCGACCGCAACAAACACAAGCGTGGCCTCTCTCGCCCTGTCATTCCGAGGAGCGAAGCGAGGAGGAACTTGCTGTTTCTACGATCGTCGCCAACAAAGCAAATCTCTCGGTCTGCGATGGGTAACGGACTGCCGGTGCTCACTGTGTCTGATCCTCGGTACGCATCTGCGCGGCCGCCTTCATCCGAAGGCTGAAAGCATTGAAGGGCAAGTTGAAGTTGTAAGGATACTGGAACGATACTCGCGTCCCGCACTCCTGGTGCGCGCCCGCAGTTGTATTGAGGATGATGTTCTGCTGTACGCACACCGAAAGCTCACCCGCATCGCAACTCACGGGAGTACCGCATGCCCCCACCGATCCACACGCGCACGCGGCTGGCTGCGGAGAGGGCCATTGCAACTGCGCGGGGTTGAGGTGCGACGCCTGCAACGTGGGCGTAACAAAGTTAGCGGCAATCTGAGCCGCGGTCAAAGGCGGGCCCGAGCAGGTCGCGCAGGGAGGGGCGACCGCCGCGCGCGCACCTTGCATTGCTGCCTGATTGATCGTGCCGTAGATGTTATAAGCGCGTCCGAAGTAGAAGATCGCCAGCAGGACAGTGAACAACACCGGAAGCACAGCTGCAGTTTCGGCGATCTCCGCGCCGCCGGTGTCATGAAAAATTCTTCTCAGGATTCGCATCTCCGCCTCAGACCGCGCCCAGCGCGCGTCCCACGCCGCACAGCACGACCGTCAGGGCCATCGCGACGCCAAACGGAACCTTCACTGACTCCGGATTGTCGAGCGATACTTCCGGCCCGGGCATGTGTAATCTCACAAACGCTCCCAGCATGTGCCCGATGTTCCGCAGCGTCTGCCGCAAACGACCCTTGTAGACCACCAGCGCCAACGCCATCAAGCCAGCCACAAGCATGGAACCGATCAACACCGTGACCAGCAAGCTCGGACCGAGAAACGCGCCCAGAGCGCCTGTCAACTTCCAGTCGCCGGCGCCCAACGCCCGGATCAACACAAACGGCAGCAACACCAGCAGACCCAGTCCCGCGCCCAGCAGGGAGGCCTTCATTCCAGGCCAACCGTGAACGGCCGTGTTGACGGCCACGCCCACAACCAATCCTGGCACCGTGAGCCAGTTGGGGATGCGGCGGTAACGCCAGTCCATTCCGCCAGCCCAAACTGCCACGAATACCGCGATAATCCAGGGGCTCTGCTGGATCATGCCCACAGGCCTGTGTACCGTCGAGCTTTCGAGGGAAGACTCATGAGCGCCGAATCGCGATTTATCCGCAAAGGTGAAACCCGCGACACCGGCAAAAAAGCCCGCTAATGCGCGGATTCTCACATGTTTAGGGGGGCAAGTCAATGTGGGGAAAGGACAGGTTACCGGGTATTTTCAATTGCCGATTTCCGACTGCCAATTTGTCGGGGTCGTATGCTTGATGGGGCAAATAGAAGAAACAAAAGGCCCTGAATAACCGGGCCGCTTGTCCTCAAATCTTGGTTTTTCAAAATCTTGGTTGTTCAATCGCCAATCGACAATCGAAAATCTCTTTACTGGTTCAAGGTGTGCGCTGCGTTGTGCTCCGCGATTACCTGCTTGGCGTGATCTTCCAACGCGCGCGCCTGCGGTAGCAGGTCCAGAGCTTTAATGATCTGAGGATCGTTCTCCGCCCGAACTTTCAGCCCTTCATCCTGGCCGAACTGATCGACGAAGACTTCGCTCTTGATGCTGTAGCGAACCCAGTCGTTGTTCTGCACCATGTCCGCCTCGGTGTAGGGAATTTTCTCGTCATCGAGGAATTTGCGGAACTCCTGCATGAGCACATCGTCCACCGTGAAATTCTTGTTGACGGTGTTCTTCACGACGTAGCGCTTGGCGAAGTTGAAGAAGGCATAATGCTGAAGCAGCGTGTCCTGAAAGTGATTGCTCTTCACAGGAGGCACGTTGACGTCTGGAGTAATTCCGCCACCACCGTAAACCGTGCGTCCGCCATCAGTGAGCTTCACTTCATGATTGGAGTTGTTCGCGTCGGTGTCGCGGTTGTAATAGTAGTCGTAGAGCGAAACGTTCGAGTAGTCGCGCTGGATGAGGCGACCACTGGGTGTGTAATACCGCGCTGTCGTAAGTGCCAGGCCGGTGTTTTCGGCCAGCGGATAAACAGTTTGCACCAGACCCTTTCCGAATGTGATTTCGCCGACAATCAAGCCGCGATCGTGATCCTGAATCGCTCCGGCCACGATCTCAGCAGCAGAAGCCGTGCCTTTGTTCACCAGCACAACCATTGGATATTCGCGTCCACCATTGCCGTGAGTCGCCGTGTAGCGCTTCTCGGGTGAGGAACGTCCGTGGTGCGAGACGATCAGCTGACCCTTCTTCAGGAACTTGTCCGCGACCCCGACACCTTCGCTCAGCAATCCACCTGGATTCTGGCGCAGGTCGAGTACCAGGCCTTTCATATCGCCGAACTTGTCGAGTGCGTCTGCCACTTCATGCTCGGTGGTTTCCTGGAAACCGGTGATGTGGATATAACCGATGCCGGGCTTGATCAGGAAGGCCAGATCGACGCTGTTGCGGGGAATCTCGTCACGCACCAGGCTGAACTCCATCGGCTTGTCGACGCCTTCGCGCAGGATCGTGATGTGGACGGTCGTGCCTTTGGGGCCCTTGAGCAAGTCCGCGACATCCGAGGTGCTCATGTTGTCGGTGGCCTTGCCGTCAACCGCGATGATCACGTCACCGGGATGAATGCCGGCTTTGTAGGCAGGCGTTCCAACGAACGGGAAGATCACGATGACCTTGTTATTGCGCGGCCCAACCGTCATCCCGACGCCGTAGTATTTGCCGCGCTGCTCTTCGCGCAGCAGCGAATAGGACTTGGGATCGAAAAAGTTGGAGTGCGGATCGAGCGCGTGCAACATGCCGGGAATCGCGCCGTTATAGATGGCCTTGTCGGCGTTGACCGGCTCGGCGTAGTTATCCTCGATGACCTGATAGACCTGCGTAAACTGCTTCAGGCTATCCTTGACATCGGTGTCGCTGCCGGGCGGAGTGTAGGCGCTTTTCTGCGCAAACAGCATGCCCAGACAACCACAGGTGACAAGGATGACAATGACGAGGAAGAGAGAGCGACGAGAACTACCAGCCATCTTCAGTTTCCTTAAGTTTGGGGCGAACCCGGCCCCTGAATACCGCACAATTGGCGCAGTATAGCATGCAAAAGCGTGTCGTTATGAGACGGATTCTAGTCCGGGAGGTTACCAAAGCGACTATCCGGCCCCACAATTGTCAGATGATGAATTCGAGGGCCGCGATGCGGGGAAAATGAACTGTTCGTTCCGGTTGTGAAGTGAAACCGAAGCACGACATTTGTTTCGGCGTGCATCGAATTGGAGGAATTCGAAGAGGTGCCCTACCCCCTCCCCCTCGGTCTATTGGAATCGGCGGCTTAGACGGTGAAGAGCTTCGAAATCTTTGAGTAAGCAGGGGTTACACGGAAAATATTGTAAACGCAGCAGTTAGCTTGTCAAAGAACAAGGGAACCGAGGCCCTTACGAGCGAGGCTCTAACGATCTCGTATTTCATACGGCGCCCCGAGAAGCTGTGACCGGTGGCGCTGACGCGGAGTTCGGTGCGCGATCACGGCGTTTGGGAGGAGCGACGGGGGTTAAGGATCGTTGGACCTGGTGCGAGCGGCACTTGCTAGCTTACGGGCGGTCAACCCGATTGATGTGAGAGGGCGCGGCTTGAAAGCCGCTCGGAGGTCGGCCATCCCTTCGGGACTTGGTCGATTATTGCGGGCTTCTCAGCGTTGAAGCGCTGGGCTAAGTTGGGTCGCCCTTCCCCGGGGGCTGGTCGAGTGGGTTTATTCAGCCAAAGTCGAGGAGTGAGTTTTCAGGAGCGGGGTTCAATCACTAAGCTAGCCCCAGGAGTGCCTTTAGCCATCCAGCCTTGCTTCGGGAGTGGGTGATTCGCCAACCCTGGTTCAGGTGTGAGTTTGTTCGCAGCCTCTAGCTCAGGATTTGGTTTATTCCCCAAGCCCTGGCGAGAAGTGAGTTTATTCAGCAGGCTCGATCTGAATGTTTCCGCGAACTCTTCAACCGGCGGCTAGTTCCGCGGAGGCGCTTCCGGCAGCCGCGCTGGTGGCCAGGACTGGCCAGATCCTTCCCGGCAAGTGACGCACACCAGTGGCTGTTCCCACATGAACTTGAGAGAGGGAATCTGTGATGGAGATTTCCATCGCTTCCGAGCGAAACTGAGCGGGAGTCACATTGCGAAGACGAAAGTGCAGCCAGCCTTCGCGAGCCAAACCGCATTCCAGGGGTAAGGCAGTATCCAGTTCCACGACGCTTTCCATGGCTACCCGCAGGCGCATGTCCCAGTCTTTCCATTCTTCCTGCAGTGCGCCCAGTTGCCAGTTACGAAAATCGCCGCTGATCTGTTCCGCCACACGAGAGGAACCATCGGGCGATTTCAGTTCGAGTCGGAGAGACTCTATCCTGAGTGGGACATCAGTTTCGTTTACCAGCCAGCATTTGAGGAAGACTTCCAACTCCAGGTCAGATTGGTCGGGGTCGTGGATGGCACGGAATTTCCCGCCCTGGTGGGGGCGGGCATGGACGTCTTTGATGGCAACCATCACACGGGTTCTCAAGCGCGAGGACGATGCATCTCCGCGCTCGGGTCTGGTTCCACGCGCTTCCGAAGCTACCACCATGACCAGGCCGACGATCAGGCAGATGCTCGCGCAGACGAGTCCGAAGGGACCCCCTGTAGCAAAGCCCGTGATCGCACCGCAGGCCAGTACGCCGATTCCCACCAACTGAAGTTTAGACATTGCGGACGCCCCACGCTCGCGCTGCAGAGATGAAACTCGGGTCCGTCGAACACTCTCCGCAGGGACAGCGCGCGCCGGACGAAATGACTAAGCAGCGCGAAACCGATAATTCCTATTCGAGATTGTATGGAATTTTGGCGGCCGTCCAACTGCTTTCTAACGACGTCAAGATAAATTTACATTTTGTGGATGACGGCATTTGAGCATTGTTAAGAAGGGCTTAGGGAGAGGGACGTAATTGCGTGCGTCGGTAACCGAGGCAGTTTGTGGAAAATTGGTTTGATCCCTGTGCAGTGAACCTCAAGGGCTGAAGCCGCTCCTAAGGGCGGGAGCGTTAGGGCCCGGCTGAAGCCGGGCCCTTCAAGGCGAGGTAACGGCTTTGTTAACACTCGTGTGATTCGGTGGCGCGCAATTCGCGACTGAAGGTGGATTGATTTTGTTGGTTTGCGGCGCGGTTGGAAGCCGCGCTTATGGCGTGGGTCGTCCCTCCGGGACTTGGTCTTTTGATCGCGCCTTTCCCAGCGCCGAAGCGCTGGGCTAGGTTGGGTCGCCCCTCCGGGGCTGATGGTCAATCGGCCCTCCTCATAGTTCCTGAGAATTCCTGCACTGTGCGACCAGTTGTGGAACGGACTCTTACGGAACGGTGACCGTGACCGTGGCAGTGCTGCGATCGTATTGGTTGGTGGCGTGGAGCGTGTAGCTGGTGGTGGCGGACGGTTTCACCGTTACGCTGCTTCCTCGAACGGCGCCGACTGCGGGAGATACGATCAAGTACGACGCGTTGCTGACGGTCCACGCCAGGGTCACGCTGCCCCCCGCTGATACGTTTCCCGGAGACGCCTTGAGACTCGCGATGATTGGGGCGGCGCCGGATGGAATATTGGAGGACGTGTAGATGGGACTTATCTGGATGACTTCGAAGGCGGTCGCAGGCACGGTCTTCAACGAGTCCAGATCGCTGCTCCAGCGACTGTCGGAAGCGCCGGTTACGTAGAGCGCGCTGCCATTGTCAACCAGGATTAGGCCGNNNNGCCAGGATCAGGCCGTACTTCTTCATGGCCGTGAGGATGGTCCGCATGGGCGCCGAGAATCCCGAAATGTCGTAGCTGGCTTTCAGACGCAGACGCATGCCCATCGGCGGCGCGGTCCCGGCACTGGTATTTCCTGCGTAGTGTGAAGCCGGAGGAGTGAAGGCCGCGCGCGTGTGCGGGACCGTGAAGCGGAACGCGTGTTGAATGTTGCCGGCGGCAGCTTCATCGTAGCGAACCAGGCCGGGGAAAATTGGGAGGCCGGCGGCATCGGCCGAGGTCCAGGTGTAGGGCCGCTGCTGGTTGCCAAGGAGATCCCAGACGGCGGTGGAGTCGGCGTTCCAGCTGCCATCACTGTTGAGTGACGCGTTGTAGAGTTCGTACAGAAAGCAATTCGCGTTATCGAGGACGAGGACGTGACGGTCGCCGGTGCTCTGGGCGCCGCCTTCTAGCAGGGCGTTGGCCGGAACGGGCATGGGGCCGGGATCGCTCTCGCCGCCATAGGCTCCCAGGTTGACTCCCACCAGCTTCTGATGGCCATCCACCACCATGTAGGGAATTCCGTACGTGGGATCGGTCCCGAAATCCGGATGCATGTGAGTGCTGGTGCCGATGTAGGTGCTGATGATGGAATCGGAATTCGCATCGACGGGCGAGGTGGAGATATCGGTATTCCAAAGGCTGCTGCTGTTGAACGGCAGGAATCCACCCAGGCCAGCATTTTGGCCCAGCGTCATT
>WNFQ01004403.1_pt1 | contig 19249 bp, 15 predicted proteins | sample 5400171 | NCBI WGS metagenome assembly WNFQ01 (sample SAMN13153356, study PRJNA577476) | soil metagenome | isolation source: 20 cm soil under Madrone tree | place: USA:California | collected 2016-06-14 | reverse complement strand
GGCTTCTATGCTCCGTATCTAAAAGAACACGGCTGCGCCGGGCTTAGCTACACCGGGTACGGTCTCATCATGCAAGAACTTGAGCGAGCGGATTCAGGCCTGCGCTCGCTCGCGTCGGTCCAGGGCGCGCTCGCAATACTGGCAATCCATTCCTTCGGGTCGCCGGAGCAACAGGCGCGCTGGCTGCCAGGACTGGTATCAGGCGAGCTTGTCGGCTGTTTCGCTCTCACAGAACATGGGCACGGCTCGGATCCAGGCGGTATGGAAACCCGCGCCAGACGCGATGGCGACCATTACGTTTTAGACGGCAGCAAATGCTGGATCGGCAACGCGTCGATTGCAGACGTTAAAGTTGTCTGGGCAAAAGATGATGAGGGGCGTGTCGGCGGATTCATTGTGGAAAGGGACACGCCCGGCTTTCGTGCTCAAGACTTCGAGGGGAAGTTCAGCCTTCGCATGTCGCGCACATCGGAATGCTGGTTCGAAAACTGCCGCATACCCGCGGAGAACCGGTTGCCCCAGGCGTCCGGACTCGGCGCGGCGTTGTCATGTCTCTCGCATGCGCGCGTCGGCATCGCGTGGGGCGTGATTGGCGCAGCGATTGATTGCTATGAAACCGCGCTGACTTACGCCAAATCGCGCGAACAATTTGGCCGTCCGATTGCCGGCTTCCAGTTAGTGCAGCAAAAACTTGTTTGGATGGCGCAGGAAATCACCAAGGCGCAACTGTTGGCGCTGCGTCTCACGCGCCTGACGGAGACCGCCGCCGCGCGGCCTGCGCAAATCTCGCTGGCGAAGCGCAACAACGTTTGGATGGCGCTCGAATGCGCGCGCAAGGCGCGTGACATACTTGGGGCGGCGGGCATCACCGATCGCTACTCTGTGATCCGGCATGTCATGAATCTTGAGAGCGTCTCCACGTACGAAGGCACTCACGACATTCACACATTGATCGTCGGCCGCGACATTACGGGAATCGACGCCTTTGGCGGGTGAATTAGAGGGATCATCCTCGGCTGCGAAGACGGCGAACTATCTCACGAACGGTTTCAGGAATTAGGCGAGGTCCCTCGCTCTGCTCGGGATGACAGAGCAGAGAGATTGGCTAAATTGATAGTGCATTATGAACAAAGTTTACATTCTCGGCGGCGGGCGCACGGATTTTAAGCGCAACCTGAAGAAGGAAGGGAAAACGATCCGGCACATCATTATCGAGGCTGGGAAAAAGGCGATCGATGAGGCGAAGATTGATCCGGAGGAAATTCAGGCGGGCGCAGTTGGCAATTTCAACGCGGGCCAGTTCACGAAACAGTTACAGCTCGGCGCGTTTATTCCGGAGATCGATCCGAAATTGCGCGGAATCCCAACGATGCACACAGAAGCGGCGTGCGCGTCTGGGGCGCTGTCGGTGTTGCTCGGCGCCGAATGGATCATGGGCGGATTTTATGACGTCGTGCTGGTCGTTGGCGCGGAACAGCAGAAGACGATGTCGTCGCTAGACGGATCCGATGTACTCGGCGCGGCCGCCGATTATCACAATGAAAAGCCTGAGTACGGCGATTTCATGTTTCCGAAATTGTTCGGCCGGATCGCGCAAATTTACATTGAGAAATATGGCGCGACCGAAGCGGACCTCGCTCGCGTCGCTTGGAAAAATTATGCACACGCCAAGTTGAATCCGCTGGCCCAAATGCGCGACGCCGATCTCACGTTCGATTGCGCATCGCAGGTTTCCGACAAGAACCCCAGCGTCGCGCCGCCGCTTAAGGTTTCGGATTGCTCACAGATCACCGACGGCGCGGCATCGGTTGTTCTGGTTTCAGGAAACTATCTGGACAAGATCGGCCGCGATCGGAATAAGACCGCCCGACTGCTTGGCTACGGTCACACGACTGATTATTTGCCGCTCGACAAGAAAGATGCGCCAACGTTCTCGATCGCTCGAAAAGCGGCTGAGAAAGCTTTTCGAATGGCAAACGTGACCCCGCGCGATCTGCAAGGCGCCGAGGTACACGATTGCTTTTCCATCACTGAAATCGTCGCCTACGAAATTCTCGGGCTCGCCGAGCCGGGCAAAGGTGTGGAGCTTGTAAAAAGTGGCGCGACCACGTTGCCGCAGGTGCGGCCGGAAAAATTGAAAGCGCCATTCGATATTCCGGTGAACGCGGGCGGCGGCCTGATCGGCGACGGTCACCCTGTAGGCGCGACTGGTGTTCGTCAGGTTTTCGAAGCGTATCAGCAGCTCACGCAACAAGCCGGCGCGCGTCAGATCGAAAACGCGAGAAAATTCCTCACGTTTAATATGGGCGGCAGCCTTACAACTTCGGTGGCGATGGTCTGGGGACGGGATTGACCGGCGCGACGGCTTCTGGTTTGGGTGACTGTGCCCGGGAAACAAGTTTGGAGTTCCGCGTTTACGCGGTTACGGAGTCAGGGTTCGCTGGATCAGGCCGCGTAAACGCGGAACTCCAAACATTACACCCGCCCGACAGCGTTCGGCGGGCAATGAGCGAAGGGCTCCTTTTGGCTTTCACGTCCAGAGTAGAGTGCGCGCACGTTTCTTCAGTGTGACGTCCCTGGCAATCGAAGAACTTCCGGCAGCGATAAAGGAGGACGTAGAGGAATTTCTCGAGAACCATCCGCGCAGTCCCGTAGCGCGGCTCCGGCCGCGGATGGGAATGGTCGGTGACCTGTGGCTGGCCTCTATGGGGCCAGAGCTGCGAACAGGCGCCAGTGGACTGGGATCGACACCCCGTGACGCATTGGAAGATTTCAACCGACACTTCATGGAACCGCTCGTTTCTCGAAACGGTTCCGAGCCAACCTAGGCCATCGATTTAACGATTCCCATGAAAGTTCCCTTCACGCTCGGGGAGGTTGGCCACTTTGGTTTAGCTGTGCGTGATCCGAAGAAAAGCGCGAAATGGTTCGAGCGCGCATTGGGATTACAGAAGGAATTCGATTTCGACAACGGCATCGCGGTCGGCAATGAGAATGTCACGATCGCTTTGTTTAAAGCAAAGCCGTCACCTGAAACAATTGATCACATGTCATTCCATCTGCCAGATATGGCGACACTGCGAAAAGCGCTCGCACATTTAAAGAGTATCGGCGCCGACATCGAAGACCCTGGCGATGAAATCGGCCCGGAAGGTGCGGGATCGAACAACATGGGACTCTGGTTCCGCGATCCCGACGGTTACCGCTGGGAGCTGAGCGTGCTCGGTGGGAAGTAGGTTTCGGGCTCCCGTCGCGCTGCAGTGCCGTCGGAACTCTGTTGTGCGCTGCGCACTCAAAAGTGCCTGCGTTGACGCGATATTTAAGGGCCTTAGCTTTTTCAATAACAAATGATCACTGCATTAGAAAAAGGGGACGGGAAAGAGTTCGTCTCGCATGCGCCAGGCTACTGGTCAGACACCGCGCCGGAACTCTGGAACGATTGGAAATGGCAGCTCAGAAACAGGGTCACTACGCTCGCTCAACTCGAAAATTACCTCGATCTTAGCGATGAGGAACGCAGCGGCGTTTTGCTTTCGGGCGACAAACTCGCTCTGGCGGTAACTCCGCATTTCTTTAACCTGTTGCCGCGAAGCAATCCGGAGGACCCGATCCGGCGTCAGGTGATTCCGCGCGTCGAGGAAACGTGGTCGTCCCCTTACGACATGGCCGATCCATGCGGCGAAGATTCACACATGCCTGTTCCGGGGTTAGTGCATCGGTATCCGGATCGCGTGCTGTTTTTGGTGACGGACCGTTGCGCGAGCTACTGCCGCTACTGCACCCGGAGCCGCGTGGTAAGCGGCGTCGGCGAACAGGAATTGCACACCAATTTCGAAGAAGCATTCCGTTATCTCGAACAGCACACCGAAGTGCGCGACGTCCTTTTAAGCGGCGGCGACGCTCTCATTTTTAGCGACGACAAGATCGACAAACTGCTGTCCCGGTTGCGAGCAATTAAGCATATCGAATTCCTGCGCATCGGAACGCGGGTTCCGATCTTTCTGCCGCAACGCATCACGCCTGAGTTGTGCGCGATCCTCGCGAAACACCATCCGCTCTGGATGAGTGTGCACGTTAATCATCCACGCGAGCTGACGATTGATGTGAAGCAAGCGTTGGAGCGTCTTGCCAACGCCGGCATTCCATTAGGAAACCAAAGCGTGCTCCTTGCGGGTGTAAACGACGACCTTGAAACGATGAAAACCCTCGTGCACAAGCTCCTCATGTGTCGGGTGCGCCCTTATTATATTTACCAATGCGACCTGATTAATGGATCATCGCATTTGCGCACGTCGGTCGCCAAAGGGATCGAGATCATCGAAGACTTGCGCGGCCATACCACGGGTTACGCCGTGCCGCAGTTCGTCATTGATGCTCCCGGCGGCGGTGGGAAAGTGCCGATTAATCCCGGTTACATCCTTTATCACGACAATGAAAAAATCGTGATCCGCAATTACGAAGGCAAAATCTTCGAGTACCCGGAAACGGGAAACGAAAACGTCCAGTTCGCACCGCAGCGGGAATATCACGACGAGTATCTGTATTCGTGACCGCGTCTGTGGACCGTTGGATCCAAAGCCGCCCAGAGGGCATCTAGGTTTCAAGGTCGATCGTAAGAATGTCGCCCACTCCGAAGTTGGCGCGGACTCGGAGCGTTAAGCTGATTTCGAGTGGCAATCTCTTGCCGCTCTTGCTGGCGGCTTCGAGGTGTTCCTGATGTGATTTCTTTTCCTTTTGGTCATTGCGTAAATTTTAGGCTTGCGTATTAAAGATCGCGGCGTGTAAAGTCCGCTACTTCACTTAATTGTCACTTCAGCCATCCTATGAACCAACGCTTAATTTCAGAAATTGGCCGCACTCAACGGCTCGAGATTGTTAACTCGCTCAAGCGGACCAGGGGGATGTCCGTCAACGAACTCGTGGGAAGAATGAACATGAGTTACATGGGCATCAAGCAGCATTGCATCACTCTTCACCGCGACGGTTATCTGGACACCTGGCGTCGCCCGCAAAAAATGGGCAGGCCAGAGATGGTCTATCGCCTGACGCGCCGAAGCCATGATCTTTTTCAGGCCGATAGTCACCAATTTACTCTGGACCTCTTGAAAGCGGCACAGGAAATCTACGGACCAAACGCGCCGGAGAAGCTCCTTTACAGCGTTTTCAAAAAGAAGACAGCGGCGCTCAAGGCCAAGGCGAAGGGAGACACGGTGACGGAACGCGCGAAGTGGCTCGCTCATTTCCGTGATGGCGAAGGATACATGGCCCAGTTCACCAACAACAAAGACGGCGGACCACGAATTCTTGAATGTCATTCCCCAATCCTGAATCTGGTGGAGCATTACCCGATCATCGGCAGATTCGAGCAGGACATGTTCGAAGCCGTGCTGGGCACGCGCGTGCGGCGGCAAGTGATTCGCAACTCGGGACTGTACGAGTGCGCGTTTCAGTTTTCGCTGTAGGCGTTTTGCGAAACGGTTAGCGCTACAAGCGCTGTGTCATCCTAGCCTGGGGCATCGCCCCAGGAATTCGATCGCATGTAAACAAGCGCTGAAAGCGCGATTCAGCTCTGACAGTATTGTCGCCAGATAAGCATGCATGCATGCATGCGCGGCCGCAGTCTAAATCGAAGTCAGGGCTCGCGATTCTTCGTGCTAAATGTGAAGTGAAGGATAAATCTGCCGGGGACTGGGCATCGCGCCAAGGAAGTGAATCGCGCTTTCAGCGCTGGCGGTTTCGGATTCTACGAATCCTGGGGCGCAGCCCCAGGCTCAAGATGAGTGCTGCGCCTTTGGCGCTAGCCATTTCGAACGAGGTGTTTTTGCTCTTTCGCAGCTTGTGAATCTCGGTTGATTGATGCCCCATGGCTCGGGCCTTTCCATCGGTTGTCATCGAGAATTTGCAACCGCTCATCGGCGGCGGGCGCTACCCGATAAAGCGCATCGCTGGCGAAGATCTTGTTGTTGAAGCGGACATTTTCAAAGATGGGCACGACGTGGTGGCCGCCGTTCTGAAGTGGCGCGTTGTCGGTAAACGCGCGTGGCGGGAAGCGCCAATGACTTTCGTTGATAACGATCGCTGGCGCGGCGTTTGCACGTTGTACGACGAGGCCATTCACGAATATACCGTCGAAGCATGGACAGACAGTTTTCGAAGTTGGCAAGGCGAGTTCGCAAAAAAATTTGAGGCCGGCATTTCCGATCTGCGAAGTGAAGCACTCGAAGGCGCGGCTATAGTGGAAGGCGCCGCCAGACGCGCGCGCGACCGACTGGACGCGGCGCGGCTGCGCGAATTTGCGGAGCAAATCTCTACCGGCGCGAATTCAGAAATTTACGCCATCGCACAATCCGGCGAACTGGAGGTGCTGATGGCGACGTATCCGGACCGCTCCGGCGCGACGGAATATCTCCCCGCTCCTCGCGTTGTCGTTGATCGACAGGCGGCGTTGTTCGGAGCGTGGTATGAATTTTTTCCGCGCTCAGCGGAAGGCAGTGGCGATCGCGGGTCGACTTTCCGGGATTGTTTGCCGCGGGTGGACGACGCAAAAGCGATGGGCTTTAACGTCATTTATTTTCCGCCGATTCATCCGATTGGTCACACGAATCGCAAGGGGCGGAACAACTCGATTACCTGCGAGCCGGGCGATCCGGGCGTGCCGTGGGCGATCGGCAGCGAGGCTGGCGGCCACAAGGCGGTCGAGCCCTCGCTTGGAACGCTCGCCGATTTCGATTGGTTTCAAAAAGAGGTGCGAAAACGCGGAATGGAAATCGCGCTCGACTTCGCGATCAATTGCTCGCCCGATCACCCTTACGTCAAAGAGCACCCCGATTGGTTCTACAAACGGCCAGACGGCACGATCAAGTACGCGGAGAACCCGCCGAAAAAATATGAGGACATTTATCCTTTAAACTTTCGCTGTGAAAACTGGCGCGAGCTCTGGGCGGAGATGAAGAGCATTGTGCTGTTTTGGGCCGAGCACGGAGTGCGCATCTTCCGGGTAGACAATCCGCACACCAAGCCTGTGGCGTTCTGGGAGTATTTGATCACGGGCGGGCGTGAGAAATATCCAGACACGATTTTTCTCGCTGAAGCCTTCACCAGGCCAAAGTTGATGAAGGCGCTGGCCAAAGCCGGGTTCAACCAGAGCTATACCTATTTCACGTGGCGAAACTCGAAGCAGGAGCTGATCGAATATTTTACTGAACTCACACAGACGGACATGAGTGAATATTTTCGGCCGAACCTCTGGCCAAATACGCCGGATATTCTGCCGTTTGTCCTTCAGGAAGGCGGCCGCCCGGCATTCATGATTCGTGTTCTTCTGGCCGCGACGCTTTCGCCCCTTTACGGCATCTACAGCGGATACGAGCTGTGTGAGAATGAAGCTTTGCCGGGTCGCGAGGAGTATCTCGATTCTGAAAAATATCAGTTCAAAGAACGCAATTGGAATGCGCCTGGCAACGTCAAGGACTGGATCGCGAAAATAAACGAAATAAGGAAGCAAAACCGCGCGCTCCAGCTTTACTCGAACCTGCGATTCTACCACGCGGAGAATGATGCGATTCTGTTTTACGGCAAAATGACCGCTGCGCGCGACAACATCATTCTCGTTGTGGTGAATCTGGATCCACATCGCAAACAGCATTCCTTTGTCGATGTACCGATCGAGCAGTTCGGGCAGATGGAGAGCGACGAGTACACGGTGCAGGATTTACTGAGCGGCGCGACTTACACATGGCGCGGCCGGCGCAATTACGTGGAGCTCGATCCAGAGATTCAACCGGCGCACGTATTTTTGGTGCGCCGCTAATAAATCGCAGAGACGGAGTGCCAAGCCGTCCGCTCGATTCGGCGTACCCCCCTCGGTCGCGCCCTACCAAATGACGATGTCATGTTGAGCGAAGCGAAACATCTCTGTTTGTACCTGTGCGATCGATCCAAACGCGATCCGAGATTCTTCGCTTCGCTCAGAATGACATTTCAGACACTTTGCAGCAACCTCTCTACGCGCCATGTGTTTGATCTGCCAGTGGCGCATTTGCATCGACTGATCGCTCCGCATATCATTACAAAATTTCTGGCATGAAGATTTGGGTTGTGCTGATTAGCGCGCTGGGGAGCGCGTCGCCTTTGCTTGCGCAGGAAGCTACGCCGCCGCTGGTGCCGCAGCACTCGCCGAGCATTATGGAAACGCTACTGAAAGCCGGGCCGGTGATGATCCCCCTCTTTTTGTTGTCGATCTTTTTCGTGGCGCTCGTGGTTGTTTACTTGATGACAATCCGCCGTGGAGCCGTCGTTTCGAGCGGTTACATGGCCACGGCGGACGCGCTCTTGCGTAAACGGGATTACCTGGGATTACTCGCTGTATCGAATCGGCATGGAGAAGCCATCGCGCGGGTCGTGCAAAAAATGCTCGACTTCACCACGAAGAATCCACACGCAGATTTCCAGTTAGTCCGCGAAATAGCAGAGACGGAAGGCACACGAGTCGCGGCAAGTCTGAACAACCGCGTCATTTACCTCGCCGACATCGGAATGATTGCGCCGTTGCTGGGGCTGCTGGGCACGGTTTTTGGAATTATCCATTCCTTTGGTGCGCTGGGCGCCGACATCGGATCGGCGCGCTACGTGGCGCTTTCGCGCGGGATCAGCGAGGCGCTGGTGAACACCGCCGCCGGACTCGCCATCGGAATTCCAGCGATGATGTTTTACGCTTTCTTCCGCGGCAGAGCGCAAAAGCTGATCTCAGAATTGGAAGCTGCTTCGACGCACGTTTTGGCTTTGCTTTCATTGCAGTACGGCAAGCGTGCGGAACGAATGCCTGCGCTAATCGAGACCGAACTGTAGGATTGCTCAACTATAATGAACCTGCGTGGTCACGCGCCGCTGCATCATCCCGGCATCCAATTAGCACCATTGGTCGACGTGCTGTTGCTGCTGTTGATTTTTTTTCTGCTCACATGGAACGCGGCGCGCACCGAAAACGAGCTTGATGTTAAGGTGCCAAAAGCGTCGGCTGCGAAGGAAAAATCGGCTCCGATTGGAGACGTTGTTGTCAACGTTAAGGCAGACGGCAATGTGGTTGTAAACCGCCGCACATTGAGCGGCGGCGAGCTCACCGAATTGCTAAAGAGCCTGGTTCAACTGAATCCGGAGCAAGCTGTAGTTATCCGCGGCGACGAAGCCGGCGCGTACAAGAATATCGTCGGCGTGTTGAATATTTGCACTGAAGCAGGGATAACCAACGTGGCTTTTGCCACAGCGAAATGAAAATGAAGCGCAGCCCGGCAGACTGCTGAAAACCCAAACGATGCGCTTGCAACGCTTGGAACGTAGGGCTGCGCCCTGGGCGCCCAGCCCCGAAAGCTTTCGGGGCTCTCCGGGGGTCAGCGGGTTACAAACCCGCTGGACACACAGACTGAAAGTCTATGTTCCAACCGTGGCGACGCTGATTTGGGTGGCGAGCGTCGTGCATGCCCAGTTGCCGCCCGAAGTGCGGCGTGCCCGCCCGATAGATGAGCCGCCCGCTCCGCGGGCTCTCCCCGCGGATGAATCGATCGACAGAGTTCTCCGCTCTCTAAAGGAAGACACTTCAGAGCCATCACAGCATGAAGGCGAAGCGGCAGCTCAGCGCCAGCTCGATTACGCGAACGGCCTGTTCACTCGCAAGCTTTACGACCTGGCGGCCCCGGAATATCAAAAATATCTCGACAATTATCCGGGGCGCTCTGGGCGGGCGAATGCGTACTTCTCGCTCGGCGAATGCTATCGAAATCTCAATCGCGTTTCGAGCGCTCGCACAAATTTGCAGAAAGTGCTCAACGACTACGGCGACAGCGAATTCGCAGGCCCTGCGGCATACGCTCTCGCCGAAATGGCGTTCGCAGACAAAGACTACGCTACGGCGCTTCCGCTTTTTCATCGGTCCGTCGCGAAATCGAAAGAACCGGCGGTAGCGCTTTCCGCGCGCTATTTCGAAGCGCGTTGCTTGGAGGCCACAGGGCGCAAGGAAGAAGCTGCTGATATTTACGTGCAGGTCGCCGATGCCGGAAATCCAAATCCATATCGCGAAGACGCGCGATGGACGGCAGCAAAAAGATTGATGCGCTGAAACAATATGAGGCGCTGGCTAACGAATCGCAAAAGCCTGCTATAAAAGCGGAATCAGCCGTGCGCGGAGGTATGATCGCGCTCGAACTTGTTCAGGCTGACAAAGGCAAAACTGACAAGGCGATGGCCGATAGAGCTACTGCCTTATTGCAAAAGGGCCGCACTCTGCCCGAGGCTGGAAAATTCCGGGCGATAGCACAAGTGGGTTTGCGCAAGTTGCAATATCAGACGGGTCAATACGCGCAACTGCTTGCCGATTACAAAAAGGATTTAGAGAAGCTACCCGAGGCGGCCCAGGCTGAGGTGTTGTTGCTCGCAGCAAACAGCGAGCGGCAACTCGGACATTCAAAGGAAGCCGAAGCGCTTTATCGGCAAATTATCGCAAAGTATCCAGATCGAGAAGAAGCAAAGGACGCCGCTTACCAGCGGCTGATCAACGTTTACAATTCCGATCCGTCGGCGCTGTCTGCCGCAGTGGACGAATTCCTGGCAACCAATCCGACAAACGAGCGCGCCGACCAGGCGAAGCTGTTAAAAGCCGAAGCGCTCTATAAACAGCAGAATTACAACGACGCAGCATCAATCTATGGCGAACTGCGGGCGTCTCAGCTTTCAACAAGATTGCGCGCGGAAGCGGCCTATAAACTTGGCTTGTGCCAGGTGCAAACGAAAAACGTGCCCGGCGTAATCGAAGCCTTTACCTATTACCTGCAAACGTTCCCGGACAGTCCGGAAGTGCCTGCTGCCCTCGGTCAGCGTGCCTTGGCATACGAACAGAACAAAGACTACTCTGCCGCGCTTGCGGATCTAAGCACGGTGCTCACCAAATATCCGAAGGCGCACGAGCGAGAAGCGACGTTGCAACTAAAGGCTCTCATCCTTGGCCAACAAGAAAACACCAAGGGCATGGTCGAAACTTTTCGCCAGCTATTGAGAGAGTTCCCCAAGAGCTCTGTTGCAGCCCAGGCGCAATACTACATCGGCAAAGCTGCATTCGAGGCAAAGGACTATAAAACCGCGTTGCCTGCGCTTAACACCGCACGGCAACTAAACAAGGAGCAGTACTACAATCTCGCGTCGCTTCGAATCATTCTGTGTCAGTTTTATCTAAAAGATCGATCCGCGCTGACCAAAGAGGTGAATACTTTCATGGCTCAATCCCGCGATGGCGGGATGAACGTGCCACCGGAGGTTCTGGAATGGCTCGGGATTGAATATTACAATGAGAAAAATTTCCAAGCCGCTGAAAAATATCTGGGCGCGCTTCGAAAGATTGCTAACCCCGGCAGCGTCAAACCGGATTTCTTATTTTATTTGGGAGACGCGGCAACGAAGCTAAAAAACGCGGCTGAAGCTGAGGACGCGTTCTCGAAATATCTGTTGACGGCGAAAGACCCGGCGGGAAAGGCGAAGGTGTTGCTCGCTCTGGGGGCAGTGAAGATCAGCGCGCATAAACCTGACGAGGCTCAGAAAATTGCCGAACAAATCATGACGCTGCAACCAGAAGGCCGCGTAAATGCCGAAGCGCGTTTACTAGCCGGCGAAGTGCAGTTGGAGCGCGGAAATTTTGATGACGCGGGCAAGGCTTTCAAAGGAGTTGCTTTGCTGTACGACGATCCGGCCATCACTCCTCGCGCATTGGACAAAGCCGCGCTGGCATATCGGCAAGCCGGCAAAACCGAGGAAGCCGATCGGCTGTCACATGAGTTACGCGAGCGATATCCGAATTACGCCGCCGGCGGGTAAGTCGACATCATTGTCAGCGCGCTGTGGCTGGAGCGTTTGCTTTACTTCGCCGGGTTGATGATCGCAATGCCCCAGGGGCCGTCGCCCACTTTGATTCTGCGCAATTCCTTGCGCGATTTGAGATCGACAACCGAGACGTCGTTTGATGCGCCATTGGCTGTGTACAGCTTCGAACCGCTGGGATCGAGCGCGATACTCCAGGCGCGATTTCCCACGGGAATCATGGTGGCTACTTGATTTTTGTCCATATCGATCACTGCAACGGCATTTCCGCGACCTGTTGAGACGTACAGCTCCTTACTGTCATGCGAAATGGCTGTGCCCATCGGGAGCGATCCCGTGGGCAATTGAATTCTTGACAACAATTTGTGCGACTTTGCATCGACAACGGCGACGTAACCGCCGTTCTCGCAAGCGACGTAAGCGCGTGAGCCGTCTGGTAGAAATGCAATGGAACGCGGCCTTCCGCCGGTATCGATTTTCGCGATCACGCGCTGTTGGTCGGGATCGATCGCGAACACCTCGCCTTTTTCCTCGCAGGTCGCATACACTTCGCTGTTGCTTGGATTAACGCCCATGCCTTCCGGCTCCTCCGATACCTTGATTTTGCCGCGAGATTGCCCAGAGCTGAGGTCGATAATTGACGCGCTGGCGTCATCTTCATTCGCGATGAAGGCGAATCTTCCGTCTTTGCTGATTGCGAATTGCTCAGGGTCCGAGCCGACGTGCCAGCGATCGATTAACTTGCGCGCCACCGGATCGATCACACCAAGCCCGTCAGCGGTTTTGTCTGCGGGCGCGCGACCTTCATCAATGCCGGGCGCCATTCGCGGGGACCCGGTTAATGTCACGAAGAGTCGCTTCCCATCCGGAGCGGCGTGAATCCCGCGCGGTCTTTTGCCTACCCTAAACGTCGCCACAACAGCGTCCGTCGCGCCGTCGATGACACTTACATCACCAGACCGTTCGTTGCTGACGTAAACGAAATAGTCTGGCGATCCAGCACGGATCAGCATTGCTCCTGCGAGAAAGACGCAAAGGACAAGAAAGCGAGGCATGCGTGACGCCTACATGTCATTGCCACCGCGATCAAGTTAGTGTGATCACGACCCGTTTACTTGCGTTCGGCGATCTCAATTTCGCCTCTCCCTTGGGATCGCGACCGGGCGGAGCGCCGAGAGGATGAAGGTGAGGGATTGTTTTTCTGTCGCTCACCGAGTGCGAACCAGATTGCTCGCAACACGCTATCGAGCTCTTGGCGAATTTGATGATTCCAGAATCGCAACACAACCACTGCGTGGCGAGGGACGAATCAATGCGCCTTCCGAAAAGCATTTCCGGATGCCCGTCACCTCAATCCTCTCCCCGCAGGCGGGGCGAGGCGAACAGCAGCTATCCGCTTTTACGTTGAATATTGAGCGCTTTGTCACGCCGTAGCCTTGCGAAGGCGGGTTGAACGTTGAACGTTGCTTCGTGACACCACACGACAAGCTTTTCATTCCGGGTCCTGTCGAAGTGTCAGAAAAAACGTGGGCGGCGTTCTCGCGTCCAATGATTGGGCATCGCGGCGAAGATTTTAGAAACCTTTACCGTGCGGTTCATCCGGGACTTCAGACCTTGTTCGGAACAAAGCAGCCAGTGTTCCTTTCGACATCGTCTGCGTGGGGCGTCATGGAAGCTTCAATTCGGAACCTGGCTGATCGCGGTGTGCTTTGCTGCATGTGCGGCGCGTTCTCCGATAAATGGTTCGACGTCGCAAAGCGTTGCGGAAAAAAGGCCGAGCCGCTCCAGGTTGATTGGGGAAAACACATCGATCCAAAGGATATCGACCGACAGTTGGCTACGGGAAAATTCGACACGGTGACGCTGATCCATAACGAGACCTCGACCGGAGTGATGAATCCGCTCGAGGAAATCTGCGGCGTTATGGCGAGATATCCAGACGTCGCGCTCGTCCTCGATACGGTTTCGTCATTCTCCGCAGTGAAAATCGACATGGACGAGCTAGGCATCGATGTGATGCTCACGGGCGCGCAAAAAGCGCTGGCGTTGCCGCCAGGTTTTGCGTTGTTCTCCGTTTCGGAAAAGGCATTCGCACGCGCTGAAAAGATTTCGAACCGCGGATTTTATTTCGATTTCCTCGAGTTCAAAAAACAGCAGGCGCAATGGATGACGCAGAGCACGCCCAGTATTGCGCATATACACGCGCTCCAATTCAAGCTCGACGAAATTTTCGAGGAAGGTCTTGAGGCACGGTTTTCTCGACATGCGCGCACCAACGCAATGGTGCACGATTGGGTGTGCCGCGCCGGGTTCGATTTCTTCGCCGAGGAAGGATTCCGCTCAAAGACGCTGACTTGCGTGAAAAACAATAAGGACATCGACGTGCTGGAGTTCGCGAGGAAACTTCGGGAGAAGCATCATCTGGTGATCGATCCGGGCTACGGGAAGATTCGAGGTCAAACTTTCCGCCTCTCAAATATGGGAGATGAAACCGAGGAGACCGTCTCGCATTTACTCACATGTCTCGACGACGTCCTGTAGCGCCATTCGCTCCCTAGACTGTTCAGTTCTCCGGGGAGCACAGGCTGCCAGCCTGTAGTTGCCGGCAACCCTGCCGGCAACATCTTTCGCACACATAATATCGCAGCATTCCAAAATGACCCGGTCTCGGCAAAGCTGCCAAGACCTACAGGTTGGCAGCCTGTGCTCCCCAGAAAGCAGGCATCTTCGCTGCTCTAGATATTTTGCTCCGGTAATATCGCTACGTAGTTTCAGTGCAGGCGTATGCCAGTAATTGAAGCTTCCAAATTGACCAAGGTCTATCGCACTTACCGCAAAGAGCGCGGGCTCTGGGGTTCGATCAAAGGTCTGTTCAAGCGGCGCTACGACGAGACGCGAGCGGCAGACCAGGTCTCGTTTCAAATTGAAGAAGGGGAGTTTGTGGGGTTTCTCGGTCCAAACGGCGCCGGCAAAACAACCGTGCTCAAAATGCTTTCCGGTTTGTTGAACCCGACCTCGGGTGATGCGCGCGTGCTCGGATTCGTTCCATGGGAAAGACGCAATGAGATGAAGCGCCAGTTCAGTTTGCTCATGGGACAAAAGAATGCGCTCTGGTGGGATTTGCCCGCGCAGGAATCTCTCGAACTTAATCGGGCAATTTACGGGATCGACCGCGATCGATTCGAAAAAGTCGTGAATGGATTGTCCGACCTTTTGGAAGTGCGGGACAAAATGAACGTGATGGTTCGCGAACTCTCATTGGGCGAACGAATGAAAATGGAACTAATCGCGGCGCTCATCCACCAGCCACGCGTGCTTTTCCTCGATGAACCGACAATCGGACTGGATGTGGTCAGTCAAAAACGCGTGCGGGAGTTCCTGCGTGTTTACAACGAGCAACACCACATCGTCACATTGCTAACCAGCCATTACATGCAGGACATAGAGGAGTTGTGCGATCGCGTGCTCGTAATCGATCATGGCAAAATCTTTTTTGACGGACCATTGGCGGAAATCGTCGATCGCTTTTCAGGTTACAAGATTCTGAGTCTTACTTTTGAAAAAGAAGCAACGCGCGATCTTTCTCGCTTTGGTGAAGTGACCGAACAAACGCCGGTTTCAGTACAGCTCAAAGTTCCGCGCGCAAAGGTGACAGAAACCTGCCGGCGTCTTCTGGAAGCCTGCGATGTTAGCGACATCAACGTCCAGGAGGTGCCTGTGGAAGAAGTGATCCGCCAGCTGTTCGGTGAGCGACACGACAATTACCGCGCCGCCGAAGCCGCCGCCGCTACCGAAGCCGCTCAAGTTATCTAGGATTTTTCGCCGCTTCCGAGAAACCGTTGAAACGATTTGAGCGTTCTCTGAGCCAAGGACACCACGCTCAAAAGCCCGGCGTTAATGAGATGGAGTCCTGATGACGTCCGCAAAACTAGGCAGGATGCTCCTCTCCATCGCTGCAGCGAACGTTGGATACTGCGGCGTCCAATCCAGGCGACGCAGCTTCGCATTGGTGACGCGTTTGTTGGTGTCGCCGCGTTTACGTTGTTGCGTTGATCTACCGAATGGCGGCAGCGGACGATTCAATCTCTCCGCAAGCCACCGGTAACATTCGCTTTGTAGAAGCGGCTGATCGTCGACGACGTTGTAGATTTTACCGCCTGGCTCTCGTCGACTTAACAAAATGAAAAGTGCCGATGCGATATCATCCCGATGCACCTGGTTAACGAAGCGATCGTTTTCCGAATCGATGATCGCCGTGCCCGCCAGGAATTTATGCAATATAGCGGACCGTCCCGGTCCATAGATTCCAGCGAGGCGCGCGACGATGCCGCCGCTGGCGAGCACCACCCTTTCCGTTTCAAGAAGAATGCAGCTCGTTTCGCGTGTTGGCTTTGTCTCGCTCTCTTCCGTGACCCACGAACCATCGCGTTGTGCGTAAACGCTGGTGCTGCTCGTAAAAAGCAGTTTTAATCCCGGAAGAATTGCGAGGAGATTGCGTGCGCCATCGAGATAAAGTTGGCGATACATTTCAGCATCACCGCCCCTTGAACTGGCGCAGTGGATCGCTGCATTGAATCCCGCGGCCGCGGGAGCGCATTCGGCGACCTCAGCGCGTTGCGAAATATCAATTTCGCGGATCCGATACGGTTTGCGTGACAATCTCGCCGCGGATTCCGCCGAACGAGTCCAGCCTTCGACCGCCCAGCCGTTAAGATGGAATAGATCGGCCGCCGCCTGGCCGACATAGCCGCACCCGGCGATCAAAACTCGCGGCATGGCGTTGTAGCCGCCTCGCTGTGTCGAGGCGTTCCTTGTGCGTTGCTCCCGGCACGGCGACGCAGCGCCGTGGCTACAACCATCGTGCGCATCATCGTTGGTGCCTCACGTTTTCGCGGCAGGCGCGATTTCAATCTCTTCGAAAATATTTTTCTGTACTGCCCGGACTTGTTTGAGACGAATCAGTTCCAGAAGTGCGAGAAAAGTTACCACTACTTCCAGACGCGACACGACAGCTCCAAACAATTCAGAAAACCGGAGCGGAGCGCCAGTCGCAACGCGCTGCAAAATCGCATCGATCTTTTCCGAAACACTAAAACGTTCGCCAAGAATTTCCTGCACGTCCTGTCGCGCTCCGATTCTCTTGATGACTGTTTGGAAGGCATTGATAAGCTGAAAAATTCCAACTTCGCCCAAGCGCAGTGGTTCCTGCAGCGCTATCGGCGACGCGCCTTCGCGCGCGAAAATCCTCTCTTGTTCCAGCTCGCGCAGATGCAGTTCCGCTGCCGCTTCCTTGAACTTCTTATATTCGATCAGTTGCCGGATTAACTCCCAGCGAGGATCATCTTCCCCAGCATCTTCTTCGGGTGGCTGCTGGTCGACAGGCAAGAGGCTCCTGCTTTTCAAGTAAATCAGGTTTGCCGCCATGACGACAAATTCGCCCGCCAACTCGATATTCAGTTCTTTAAAAGCTTGAAGGTATTCGAGGTACTGGCTGGTGATGCGTTCAAGCGAAATGTCATAAATGTCGATCTCATCCTTTTTGATCAGGTAAAGGAGCAGATCGAGCGGTCCTTCGAAAACCTCGAGCTTGACCTTGTAATCGACTTCCATGTGTCGGCCCGATCTTAGGCAGCCGTGGATCAAAGTAAATCGTAGGCGCCGGAACTAGTCGCTAAACGCCGGCGCGCCCGGCAGTCGCGCCGCACCATTCTGGTTACGCGGGAATTCTTCGATGGATCCAAACGCTGTTCACGAGGCCGAGGCCAAACATGATCATTAAAACGAAAGAGCCACTGTAACTGATCAAGGGCAGCGGTACACCGGTAATTGGCAGCATCGCGATTGTCATTCCCATGTTTTGAAAAATATGGGTGAAGATGAGGGCGGTGACCCCTATGACCAGAAGTAAACCCAATTGATCACCGGCAAAGAACGCAACAAAAAGACACGTCATCAGGAGCAAGGCGAACCCACCGAGGAGAAGTATTCCACCGACAAATCCCCATTGCTCTCCGATGGCAGAGAAAATGTAGTCATTGTGCACAGCAGTGGCGGGAAGAAAGCCAAGCTCGATCTGGGTATTTGGTGCCTTGAATCCCTTTCCCGCCCAACCGCCTGAGCCGATGGCAATGAGCGATTGATTAATTGCCCACGCGGACCCCTGTTTGTCGATGTCAGGATGAGTAAACGCGGTGATGCGCTGTTGCTGATAGGGTTTAAGGCCGAAATGGATCGCGATCGGCACAAAGGCGATTCCGATCAGAATGACGCAAATCAAATAGCGCAGCGGCAGTCCCCCGACGAACCACAGCGCTAAGAGCACCGGGATCCAAATGATGACCTCGCCCAGATCGGGCTGCATCAGGATGAGCAGGCAGGGTGCTCCCGCAATCGCACCCGAGAGCAGCAACCGCAGCATCGGATGCATTTCGCGGAATTGCGTTAGGAATATCGCCAGAACCATAATCCCGGCCACCACTGCAAGCTGCGCGGGTTGAAAATTGATCGGCCCCAAATGTAGCCAGCTGCGCGCTCCATAAACTTTCGTCCCGATAAACTTCGTCAGGATCAGAAAGACGATACCGGCCAGATACATGGGCAACGCGCCCCATCGGATCCAGCGGTAGTGAACCAAACTCGTCACCATGAACGCAAACACACCGACAGCCACCCAATTCGCCTGCTTTCGCCAGAAATCAGCCGCGTACGGATCGCTGCGGCTGGAAGTCGCGCTATAGATGGCCACGACACCAAAAACCGCAAGCGCGAGCATCGTCGCCAACAGAAACCAATTTTGGCCGAGCAACTTTCGTAGAAAAGGCGTCATTTTTGCGCGTGATCTCCTTAAACTTCGTGTCTTTTCACCGAGAAATTAGAACGATTATACGCAAGTTGCGATCCTCGCAAAACTCCCGCGTTTAGCACTCAACGACGATCAGCGATACTTTTCTGTTTGGCGCCCGCCGTGTAGGGCGCTCCGTGCCTTCTCTGGCGGCAACATAGCTTCTTGCAGATGAACAGCTTAGGACATTTTTACACAAAGTTCGCCGCTTTGCTTGTCACCGGATTTGGAGCCCACTAAATTAGTATATTCTTTTCGGGTTTTTGGAAGGTTCGTAATGGCTAAGAAGAAGAAAAAGACGAAGCACAAGCTTGCTCATCCAAAGCTGCCGATGCAGCAGCAGTTGAATTTGCGTCACGAGGGAACGCATTTCGACCTCCGCGCTATCTTCGATGAGTTGAACGAACGATATTTTCGTGGACGTCTTCGCGGATACAAGGTTGTGTGGGGACAGCGACGAAAGCATCGCCCACGAGAAAATTTCATTTTTGGCACAATCCAGGAGGAAGACCGGGTCATTCGAATCAATCCGGCGCTGGACCAGCCGTT
>WNFQ01001070.1_pt1 | contig 19256 bp, 20 predicted proteins | sample 5400171 | NCBI WGS metagenome assembly WNFQ01 (sample SAMN13153356, study PRJNA577476) | soil metagenome | isolation source: 20 cm soil under Madrone tree | place: USA:California | collected 2016-06-14 | reverse complement strand
TTCGCTCCGGGATTCGCTCGCGATTGAAGGTTGCCAATTTTTCCAGCAACCAATAGTCCTGGAGCAACACCGGACCGCGCGCTCCGGCGGTGATGCTGTTTTGGTTGTCTTCGACCGGGGCTCCGGATGCCGTGGTCAATGTTGGAGCGGGTATTTGTTTTTTAGCCATATTCATTAATTGGTTAGAGTTAATATTCCGTGATTGGATCGGGATCTCCGATCTCGGTCTAATAAGCCGGCAGCCAGACATGATGCGCTGCCAGGCAGCCGCTATACAGCGCGGATACTTTGCTTAGTTTGCTCCTGCGCTCTGTCGTGGGAGGCTGCTGACAGCTCGTGTAGCTTTTCCTGATTAACAACAAGAAAGAAAACCGCTGCGATACCGGCACCCAGAAATTCGCTCAGCCAATAAATCCAGAGATTCGCGCCGTTGGCCAACCCCAGCACAGCAACGGCAATGGCGACTGCGGGGTTGAAAGCGCCCCCGGAAATCTTTCCGACGGCTACGGCTTGAGCGAATACGGTGAAACCAATGGCGAGTCCATAAAACGAATTCCCAGAAGTGGCAGGGGCAGTTGCCACGTTCAAAACTGTGTAGACCAAAGCGAAAGTTCCCAGAGCTTCAGCCATCATCACCTGAGCTACGGTGACGGTCGATGCGCCAGGAGAGGAACCATGACCGAGGAGAAACACGGCAGCCAGTGATGCAACGATCGCGCCGATCACTTGGGCGACGACATAAAAGCCAGCCTCCACGGTACTACAGGCCCCGCGAATCCAGACTCCTAGCGTTACCGCGGGATTATAATGAGCGCCACTGATGTGACCCCCGGCGAAAATCATCACCATAAGTGAAGCTCCGATTGCCAGAGGACCCAGCAAGACGTGCTCTTGCAGTGACACGCAGCCGATAACGTACACCAGGAAAAAGGTTCCAATAAACTCAACGATCAATTTTCGAAAAAGTGAAACATTCATATTTCAGCGAAGTGTTTTGCACGATTGACAGTCAACCGATGTGAGCGGTTGGCGAATATCACCTAACTATGAATCAAGGCAGAAAAGGGCTGATGAAAAGATCCATTTATGCCAAAACGAGCAAACCATATTTACCTACCCAAAGAGCTAATTTATCAGACGTAGGCAAAGGTACCAACTCAGGTGCCTAACCAAAAGTACTACCAATTTGCCGCCTAATTCGAGGACACTGGTAAAACAACGGCTACGAAAGCACTCCGGCTAAACCCCAGGAGAATGTCGAAAGAATCACGGTATCGACGGCCGTTGTGGGTCTTGCAGAATATACCCAACACCTCGGACCGTTTGCAGCAGCTTTACTTCGTGAAAATCGTCGATCTTTCGCCGTAGCCGGTTGATATAGACGTCGACCACATTCGTACCGGTATCAAAGTGGTAATTCCAGACCTGCTCGCAAATACTCGTCCGGGAGAGCACTCGGCCAGGGTACCGCATGAGCAATTCCAGCAAACCAAACTCTCGCACGGCTAAATCGATTTTCTGGCCCGCACGCACAACCTCGCGGGTCAGCAAGTTCATGCTCAAATCGGCCATTCGCAAGATTGTGGCCCGCTCACCGCTGCTTCGCCGGCTGAGAGCATTCACCCGCGCGATCAATTCGCGCATCGCAAAGGGCTTAGCTAGATAATCATCTGCGCCCAACTCCAGTCCCTCTACTCTTTGCGAAACTTCGCCACGGGCGGTCAGCAGCATCACCGGAGTCGCGTTTTTCTCTTCCCTCAGCCGTCGAAGTACCGCCAACCCATCCTTACCCGGCATCATGATATCAAGGACAATGACGTCAAAGGTTTGCTTGCCCGCTTGATCCATTGCCTGGTTTCCCTCGTAGGCTGTCTCAACCTCATAGCCGGCTTCTCGCAAAGCCTTGCGGATGAAATGGCTTACCTTCTTTTCGTCCTCCGCTAGCAGGACTTTCATTGATTCACTTCTGACCATAGCATCGACGGTCTCGGCCAACTTCTTCGGTAGATCGTGAGAAATCTTGCACCGCTGGAGGAGGTAAGATACGGAAGGATAGGTGCTTCATGACACGGGCCGAGGAAGGCTTATAATCGATGCTTATCATTGGCTATCATATTCACTGATACTGGAGGACAAGCTTAGGGCGTTTTATGATCGACGCTGGGCTAGAAAATTTTCAGTCCGAGGCTTTCAAGACTGCGCTTGAAGCCGGAGAATGACTGAAGTTAAGCCCAGCATCATGAGGGCGCATGCTGGCCAAGCCCTTTAAGCCGCAATCGCTTAAATGAGTCGCTCTTTCTAGGCAAGCGATTCTGCCATCGTACGCATTTGGATTTCAATAATCCGCGAGCGCGGGGATTGTTTACAGGCCAGCAGAACAGTGTCCGCCACGTCTTCCGGCTCAAGCATATCCGATTTGCTGACGCCTTCTTCAGTGCGTCCCCGTCCGATAGCGAATTCGGTCTTTACGCCTCCCGGACAGATAACCCCAACCTTGATTCCGTGAACTCGGAGTTCCCTATCCAGGGCCTGGGCGAATCCGACTTGGGCAAACTTCGTCGCACAATACACCGCTTCGCCCGCAAAACCGTAGACGCCCGCCATCGATGATATCATCAGAATCGTACCTTCCTTTCGTTGCAGCATGACCGGTACGGTATGTCGGGTGAATAGGAACGTTGACCGCACGTTCGTATCCATCAGTTCGTCGTATTCCTCGGCACTTGTTTCAACGAGGTTTTTGTAATTGCCGGCACCGGCGTTGTTAATAAGAATATCTATTTGCCCGAACGCTTGGACAGCAGCTGCGACCGTTTTTGTGGCGGTACTTTCTTCTCTAGCATCGCCAGCGACACTGATCGCCTGCGTACCATATTTTTGTGCTTCTTGTTTAAGCTCGTCGAGCCGATCCTGACGTCGTCCGGTGAGGACAAGGCGCGCTCCGTCTTTAGCGAGGGCACGCGTGCAAGCTTTTCCAATCCCCGCAGTTGCACCCGTGATTAAGGCAACTTTTCCAGTGAGTTTCGCGATCATGTTTTTTGCTTTCTGGTTTCTTTTTTTAAATCCGTGACTCGTACATCGCTCTAAGCAGGACCAAATGTTTGCTCCCGATCCGAAATGACCTATTCTTTCGCCGGCCCTTATTTCTGTTGAGCGCTTTGCCGACCCCGGGGGCAGGGCCGCCGCGGCCGGTAACAGTCCAGTGACCGGTGTGAGCGGTTGGCTAATGTCTCATGTAGCCACAAATCAAATCCAGGAGCGGGGTGATGACAAGATCCATTTATGCTAAAGTCAGCAAACCACATTTTACATGCCCAAAAAGCCGATCTATCAGGAGTTAGCCTTCAACCCGCCGAAATCCGAGCAGACACTCCAAGAATGGCTGTTTGGCGAGCTCCGATCGGCTATTCTCGATGGTCGACTGCGGCCGGGCGCTCGCCTTCCTTCTTCTCGTGGATTGGCGCTGGGCAATCGTCTCTCACGGAGTACGGTCACCGAAGCGTTCCGACGATTGAAGCTGGAGGGCTACATCACCGGGTTAGTCGGTTCCGGCAGCTACGTCGTCGAGAACCTCCCGGACGAATATTTTCAGCCAATCGAGGGGCAATTAGCGCGCAGAAATCGTGTAGCAGCCAAACAAGTGGGTGCTGCCGCGACGTTCAAAAAAGTTATTCCGTTTCCGTCCCGCCAAAGATTTGGATGTGCCTTTCAGCCCAGTCGGCCGGCGGTCGACCAATTCCCAATCGATATTTGGACCCGTTTGACCAGCCGCACGATGCGCCGTCTCACTTCTTCAGAACTCGTCTTCGGTGATGCGCGCGGCGACTTAGGCCTCCGCAGCGAGATCTTAGCGCACTTTGGCCCCGCTCGTCAGGTGCGCTGCGATGTCGACCGAATCGTGATGGTCTCTGGGGTGCAACAAGCCCTCGATTTACTGTGCCGGACCTTGCTGCGCGCGGGCGATCCGGTCTGGCTGGAGAATCCAGGTTATAAGCGCGCTAGAAATCTGTTCCGAGCAGCGGGAGCAACGATCATCCCGGTGCCGGTCGACGAACGCGGACTTCAGGTCGAACAAGCGATCGACACCTTGCCTGTCCCGAAACTTATTTACCTTACTCCGGCACACCAGTACCCGACCGGTGCAGCTCTCGCACTCGATCGGCGATTCAAACTTCTCACCTGGGCACGCGAACATGGCGTCACCATCTTCGAAGACGATTACGACGGTGATTTCCGATTCTCGACCAAACCACTGGGATCGGTGCAAGGTCTCGACACAGGGGACTGCGTCGCTTATTGCACTTCATTCAGCAAACTGCTTTTCCCCTCGTTGCGGCTTGGATTCCTCGTATTGCCAGATCATCTCGTTGATCCGATTCTCGCTCTTAGAAATTCAACCGATCGTTATCTGCCTGTGGTCGAACAAAAAACACTGGCTGAATTCATGCGGACCGGAGAGTTTGGTCATCATCTCCGCCGGATGCGCGAGCTGTACGCTGAGCGTTGGTCCGTTTTTTCAGAGGTTGCTCAGAACTTTCTTAGTGATTGGCTCGAGGTACAGCGGGCCGAATGCGGTTTACAAACCGCGGCCTGGCTTTCGCCTGGAATATCCGATATCATAGTCGCTGAGTCGGCTGCTAGAGAGCGTCTGGAAGTCTACCCGTTGTCGGCTCTCTATGCCGGCGAGAAGCGTCGGCATGGGTTCTTGCTTGGATTCGGGGCAGTGGCGCCGAAGGAACTTCGTTCCGGAGCTCAACGACTCGCTAAGCTGCTGAGGACGTTCAAAACCTGAGTGTTACCGATGTCTGGACCTGTACCTGACTCTAACTCGCGAGCCACTTTGTAACCTGTGCCTCGCACCGTGTGGATCAGTTTTTGCGCAAATGGATCGTCGATTTTTTCGCGCAGACGCCGAATGTCAAACCCCGATCCGCTATAACCGGCCCACGATGGCCTGGGCAAACTCCCTGGTAGACGCCGAGCCGCCCAGGTCGCCGGTACGCATATTATCTTCGTTCAGTGTCAGATCGATCGCCTTGCGCAGTTGACGCGCAAGCTCGCTGCGGTCAATGTGATCAAGCATCATCGTCGCCGCGAGCAGCAAGGCGAGGGGATTGGCAGCTCCCTTTCCCGCAAGATCCGGGGCAGAGCCATGTACGGCTTCGAAAATCGAGGCGTTCACACCAATGTTGGCCGCAGGGGCCAGACCCAACCCACCCACTAGGCCGGCTATTTCGTCCGACAGAATATCGCCAAAAAGGTTGGTCGTTACGATTACATCAAACTGCCAGGGATTAAGCACCAACTGCATCGCACAGGCATCGACTATGCGTTCGTCCACCTGGAGACGGTCTTCATAGCGTTTCCCCACCTCTCGAGCGGTCTCCAGAAAAAGGCCGCTAAGCGCCTTCAGAATGTTGGCCTTGTGCACTATGGTCACCTTCTTGCGGCCATTGCGTACCGCGTACTCGAAAGCAAACTCGGCAACGCGCCGGCAGCCCGCGCGGGTATTGACCCCGGAGCCGATTGCGACTGCGTGTGGGTCATCGCCGATGGGAATGTAGTGCTCAAAGCCAACGTAGAGACCCTCGATGTTCTCGCGCACCAGCACAACGTCGATGTCTTCGTAGCGCCCTCCCGGTACAAGGGTCCGAGCGGGACGCACGTTGGCGTAGAGCTGAAACTGCTCGCGCAATCGGACGTTCGAGGAGCGATAGCCGCCGCCTATCGGCGTGGTCAGCGGTCCTTTTAGCGCCAGCCGCGTCCGTCGAATGCTGTCCAGAGTGCTTTGGGGTAGCGGGTCCCCAAATTCTTCCATTGCTGACATCCCTGCTTTATGCGCTTCCCACGCAAACGGGGCACCCAGGGCGTCGAGCACCATGAGTGTGGCCTCAACAATTTCCGGGCCAATGCCGTCACCGGCAATCAACGTAGCCGGAATCACCTTCTTTTGCGGTGAATTGCACTTTTGGTACTCCATTTTATAGCCGTTCTGTTCTTCTGCCGGGCAATTCGTTACGAATCGATTGTGTCGTAGAGCATCGTCCTATTCGGCCGTCGATTGCGCAACCGAGACTTACCTATCCACTCCGTCTTTGATCTGCAACGGACGGCGGACGAGAACTGACTATATGAAAATGACGACCTGGTCGAACCGTTTTGCTTCCTGCGCCCTGTTCCTGAGCCTGACGTGGATGCTCTGTCTATGGTCCATCGACAGCGCCTGGACGCAGGATAAGTCCGGCGGTGCCAGCGGCGCTAACGCTCGAACGGAAGATTTTCTGGACTTACGAGGAGACGTGCCCAACGCCCGGCGAATCGACGCAGCCGAGTTGCACAAACTGCCCCGGGCGGAAACGCGCACGAAGGATCCTCACGACCCGAGCAGAGAGATTGTCTATTCCGGCACGCCATTGGTGGAAGTGCTCAAGGCGGGCGGCCTCCAGCTTGATTCCGGCACGGAGCATATCCGTGAAACGGTGGCAATCACTGTGTTCATCGAGGCGACCGATGGCTACCGAGCGGCGTTCGCGTTAGCCGAGCTTGACCCGGAGTTGACCGATCGGATCATCCTCTTGGCCGATACCAAGGATGGCCAACCGCTGCCACCCAACGAGGGGTCCTTCCGCGTCATCGTTCCCGGCGAGAAAAGACCGGCGCGCTGGGTACGCCAAGTCAGGGCGGTGACAGTTCGCAAGAACTAAAAAATATTTTCGCTTCCTTATCGGAAATCCCTGCCCAGTTCGAGACAGATTGAGATGAAAGATTTCAGAAGTGGCGATAAGGGATTTTTGCGATAAACAAGATAGCAGTCGATCATCGGGGTCGGCCGGATAAGGCGATGAAAGGTTGTACCGCCAATGCAGAGATGCGTCATCGTTTGGACCAAAGTCGCGATGCCGATGCCACATGCGACCTGTGAAACAACTCTGGGCCGTTGAGTCATTTCAGCGATTACATCCGGCGTGAATCCGGCCTTATGGCAACAGCTGATCAGCTCATCATAGAGGACCGGATTAGCTTCGCGCGGCGGCAATATCCAGTGTTCGTTTCTTAGTTGTTCGAAACGAATTTCTGACCGGTCCGCTAGCCGGTGACCCGGCGGCAGAACCAGTCCGATTTCCAATTTGCATAGCTTATGACTTGTGAGATCGACGCTCTTCGCTTCCAGCGTCGGAAAAGCACAGTCGATCGTATTCTCGAGTAGATCTTGAAAAAAACCTTCCGAGGTATTTTGAACGGCTGAAAGACGCAAGTTCCGCCAATGCTTACGCAACCTTCTCAAGGCCGGCGCGATAACCTCGGTCGTCAGCACGCCCGCGTCCCCGATCCGAAGCTGGCCAGTTCCTCCGGTGCTCGCTCCTTTAACCGTTTCTGTCAGATGATCGATTTGCGAAAAAAGAGCAGGCAACCGGCCGGCTAATTCTCTTCCTTCGATCGTAAGGTGCAGGTGACGAGGAGTTCGGTCGAACAAATAAATCCCGAGTGCCGCTTCCAATTGTTTAATCTGCCGGCTCAATGCGGGCTGTGCGATATGAAGCGTTTTGGCAGATTGCCGGAAACTTCCTGTTCGCGCGATTTCTGCGAACGACACTAATTGGCGCAGATCGAAAGGATGATAGCAAAAAGGTTTCACTGGATCGCACCATTGTATTCGAATTGTTCATGCTTCGCCTGCAATTATGGTCATGCAACAAACAAAATCTCCCACCCGTCCCTCACTCAACCGTAGCTTGGAAGGACAACGGGTAGTCATTATTGGTGGTACTTCCGGATTTGGAATGGCGACAGCCAAAGCGGCTTCGGCTGAAGGGGCTTCGGTTATTGTCGCGTCAAGCAAAAAGACCAACGTCGATCGAGCTTTGGCCGACCTTCCAGCCGGCGCAGAAGGTCATGTCCTCGACATCACACAGGAATCTGCTGTTACGGATTTCTTTTCGACCGTTGGCGCATTTGATCATCTCGCAGTCACAGCCGGCGAATCCTTGGATCTGGGTGAGTTTGCGGCTGTCGATTTGGAAAGAGCCCGCCAATTTTTCGAAGTCCGTTTCTGGGGTGCAGTCACGGCAGCAAAGTATGCTGCCAAGCGAATCAAATCGACCGGATCAATCATTCTGACCAACGGCGTCATCGGTTTGCGCCCGCACAAAGGATGGGTCATCGCTGCGGGAATCTGCGGTGCTCTCGAAGCGGTCACCCGCGCGCTGGCGATTGAACTGGCGCCGGTAAGAGTGAATCTCGTCTGTGCTGGGATAGTCCGAACCGAACTCTGGCGAAACATGACCGAACCTGACCGAAACGGATTATTCGAAAAAGCCGGCCAAGCGCTGCCCGTTGGTCGAGTCGGGGAGCCTGAAGATCTTGCGGAAACCTATCTCTATCTCATGCGCGAACGCTTCAGTACCGGAGCCATGATTGTCGTCGATGGTGGAAGCACTCTTGTTTAAAGCAGTTTCAGCTTCACCGGCTCACTAACCGATGGCCGTGATTAGGCGCAGGCCTTTTATGCGGCGGTGAGTGCCCGGATCGATACGGTCCAGCCAAACTGACACCGTCATAAACGAACGCCATCTAACAATTGCCTCAGGCCGGCGGACCGGTCTGAAACTCAATTCCATATTCAGCAGCCAGCTTGACGAGAAGCGGCAATTCAGGCTCTCCCTTTTTGAATTCTTCAGCGCAAGCCGCAAAGAAACGATCAAAACCAGCAGGCACGCACAACGACGGTCAGGTTGTCGTTCCCCCTGACTTTTGGCGCGTGGGGAATTCCTTTGGGAAGATAGATAACGTCGCCCATTCGCCCATGGAGCAATTTTCCGCCGAGATTTATCTCAACTTCACCGGATTCAACCAAAAATGTTTCATCGGTCGTGCGATGCAGGTGCGGCGGCGTTACATTGCCGGGCGGAGAGGAAAACCGCAACATGCAAAAGGAGTCATCCGTTTGCTCAGAACTAACCAGAACATGGGCTTCCTGCCCGAAGGCACGTATAATACGGCTATTGTCGACTCCCACCGAGTTGGTTGCAATATCGCCTGTCATCGTCTCAGTAATATTCATCCTGCGACGGCCACAGAATTTTTACTAGCATTATTGTCCGGGGCCTGCTGATTTTTCCGGACGGACCTACGCGTCCGCCAGCTCGCTAAGGGGCGGTTGATAGGCGCCGTTGCATAATGAAGCGGGGCAACCACGGCTCACGCCCAATCGCCAGACATACTCCGATCAAGCCTATGGCAATACCGAAAGGCGTCGACAGACCCGGGATAGCAACAAAGCAAAATGACAACGCTAACAAGCTCAGCAACATGGCGGAGCCACGGCCTTTGAGCGCTTGCTTCAACTCGGCCAGCGTAAGCGCCTTGTCTTTCACACGGGCATGCAGCGTTTCAAGGTCGGTCGACAGGTGCGATTGGGAGGAGCTTTGATCAGTCGTCATCGTAAATTGGTAACAGGTAGTGAATCGTGGTTAGTTTTCGGTGCAGGCCCTCCCGCCGCTTGACGTCGGCGGTCTATCAATAAAGAAAGGCCGATCGCGGCCAATAGCACCAAGCCAATGACGGTGAGTGAGGCCGCCGTTGGGATGTGGTAAAGATCAACCAGGAGCATCTTGGTGCCGATTAAGGAAAGGATGACTGCCAGGGCTGGCTTAAGATAGACAAACTTGTGAACGACGCCGGCGAGCAGGAAATACAGTGAGCGCAAACCAATCTTTATGCCCGTGAAGATCAAGAAGGCACCGAAGAAATAAATGACCCAGTGGAACCTTTCAACGAGCGCGACTCCAACGCCGATCATAACACCGCGTAAGATCAGTGCGCTCAAAATACCCAAAAAGAGGACGCGGTGTTGGTAAGCCGCCGGCACGGCAAAATAGGAGAAGACGAGAACGAAAACGAAGATGTTATCGACGCTAAGTGAATATTCGACCATGTACCCGGTCAGAAACTCCAACGCTTTCGCGTGTCCCTCCCAATACCAGATCAGTGAGTTGAACCCGACCGAAAGCGCCACCCAAACGGCAGTCCACATCGCCGCTTCTTTCGTGCTCGGGGCGTGCGCCTTGCGCTGAAAGCCAAACAGATCGATAGCCAGCACACAGAGCACGCCGGCGTTAAAGGCGATCCAAAGCCAGAGATTCGTGTGCATCTAACGTTAATCTAGTAAGGATTGAGTTCAGGCGACTACTTGGCAATTCGCCGCCGAGCTCGGCGGTTGCAGGTTAAGCGGCTGATCTAGTCGGGCCGCAGACAACCGTCGCACGGTCCTCATCGACGAATAAAACGAATCCAACCGAAGTGGCGAGACAACTGAGAGCAGTTGATCGATGTCAAAGGGGGGAAGCGGCCAGCGCAACTTGTGCCCGTGCGAACTCCGCCTGAACGCGTCCTCATGGCGGCGCAGCACCAGGCTGACGACCATCGCATCGTCCAATAAGCCCATCCCGGGGATGGAGTCGGGAATCAGATCAGTAGCGCTCCGAAAATAGAGGAGCGCGAACGCCGCTTCGCTCACAGTCTGCGAAGTGAGATAGCGGTTTGGCCCGGTGACCTCGTCTCTGATCACAAGGGAAAGGAATTCGAGCTGGTCTGATAGGTATGGGTATGTATGCGATGGAATCGTGGTAAAGCGTTTGCGCAATGCCGGCAAATCGGCAATCAGCCGATCCACGTCGGCAACCGATAGTCCGCTGGCCTGGTTTTGAACGAAGTCGATTAATTCCGTGGTCATCGATTCTTTAAAATCGGCATATTTCGCGGTCATAGTTTCCAAATTGTTCGGTCTCGGGATGGTCCCGAGTTGTTATTGAATTAGTTCTACTAGTCCGGCGGGGGAAACCTGGCCAAACTGAGAGGTTAGCGGCTTACTCGCACCAACATCCGGTTCAGTTGATTTTGATTTCGGTTTCATAAGTGCCTATTCTTATTTGTCGTATTCTTCACATTCGTCACTCTCTGCCTCCGACGACTAGGGGTAAAGATGCACAAGGAAGTGACCAAGCGATGCGATGAACGCGGCAACGCAGGTAGGCCCCTGTCGCAATACCTTTGCGCCCGTCTCTTCTTCCACCGTCCGTATTAGCCCGGTCTGCTTGAACGCCAGTCGCGCTCGTGCAGACGCATCGAATTCGGCATGACGGTCGACACGCAGCACTTCCTCGCTAGATCGCTCGACGATTAAGGCTGACTCTTCAGCGAGATCGAGTCGTGCGCAGCCAGGCTTCTCCGGTTCAGGAGCTGACTGAAACAATCTTCGGAGCCGCTCTTTCGCGCCTTCTGCCGCTAATATTAGACTGATGTAGGAGTTCATTGGTAGTCTTTGCATTTCGGGGAGTCGACTGTTCGACCGGCGTAATCAGTTCCCACATGAGTACGATGTCGTTCTCTTTCTGGTTCAATCCGTTATTGTGATCCGACCCAAAACACACAAGAGCGGATCAGCTCCAAATCGTTTCCTTTAAAAGAAACGCCCAAGATTATGACGGCGTTCCTTGTCTGACTAATACGAATAATCGAAGTGATTATTCGTGTTTCTCTAATTGACTCACTGCACCTGAATAACGGCTTTCGATCGCGAAATTCGGCTCTCCGCTGTTTCGTGCGAGGGAAAACAGAAGGGCGCAAAGAATTGACATTAAAAATCTTTGCGCCGATTCTTCTCGACCTTAGTGGTGAGTCGGAGTTCGCTCCGTAAATTATTTTAAGTCACCTGCTACCCACTGCCCGACAGCGAGGGACCAGAATTCTAAGGCACATCGGGGTTCACTGATCACGGCAGTATCAATTGATACATTAGTAACGTGCTTCAGTGCGCACCAATATTGACGCAAAGAAAGCCCAAGCCACGGTCAGCAGAATCACAACAGCCAAAGCGAGTGCGGTCACCGTTGGAACGTACAAAATGCCTGGCAAAAACTACAGATTTTGACACGTACGAACATTTAAGCCTATTCTTCGCTATTCTCTAACCAACAATGAATTGGTTGAATTATCATCATCTCCTCTATTTCTGGGCGGTGGCAAAGGAAGGTAGTTTGCGGCGCGCGGGCGAAAAGCTACACATATCCCAGCCCACGATCAGCGCACAGATACGTCAGCTCGAAGAAGCGCTTGGAGAGCGGCTTTTTTCGCGCAGTACACGGCGTCTGACATTGACCGATCCCGGCCACCTTGTCTTCGGGTATGCAGAAGAGATTTTCGCCCTGGGCCAGGAGTTGATCACTACCCTCGGTCAGGAGCCGAGCGAACGGCCACTCCGGCTGCAGGTCGGAATCTCTGACTCCGTCCCTAAGGTGATCGCCCGTAAGGTCTTGTTACCGGTATTTCGTCTGCCAAGACCTGTTCGCCTGGTCTGCCGTGAGGGGGATCTTCGCGACTTGGTAACGCAATTGGCGGCGCACCAACTTGATGTAGTTCTGGCTCACGAGCCGTCAACGAGCGCTTTTCGATTGAAGACACTAAATTATCGTCTCGAAAAATCTGGCGTTGTGCTGTGCGCTTCGGCGCGCTTGGCGGCAAAGTTACGCCGGACATTTCCCCTTTCATTGAACGGAGCACCGGCCGTCCTGCCCACCATGGAAATGCCGTTGCGACGATTACTGGAAAAGTGGTTCGACACCATTCATGCCCGACCAACTGTCGTCGCGGAAGTTGAAGACGCTGCTTTGATGAACCACTTCGGAGCCGAGGGTTTGGGGTTCATCCCGGCGTACTCGGCCGTACTTCCAGAACTAACAAAAATGTACGACCTCCGGAAGTTTGGAGTGGTCAAAGGTGCAGAGATAGACCTTTATGCGATTACCGCCGAAAGAAAAATCCGCCATCCTGCGGTCGAAGCCATTACGGCGAACGGATTATCCTGAAATCGTTGTTTCTCTCTCAAGCATTTCGACGGACTTCCGATGATTGCCGGGCGCTATTGCCTGGAACCTGCCCAGGACAATCTCCCAAACACCTCCTGTCCCAGACAACCTCCTGATCCACCGGGTCGAGGGTCGGGAATGGAGTGGAGTGGACCTCCCGTTAGCAGCGAAGGTGCAGTCTAACTGCGTAATCAAGGAGCGTGAAGGCTCTTTTCGGGTCTAGGTAAAACCAGCCAAATCCTGTAGAATACATGGCGAAAAATGGCGAATTTCGTTCTGGTTCACGGAGCAATGCACGGTGGGTGGTGTTGGAAGAATGTGCGTTCCATTTTGGCGCAAGCAGGCCATTTGGTATTGACACCGACCTTAACCGGTCAGGGGAAAGACGCCGGGAACTCAGCCCGCAAGTCCGGGTTGAAACCCATATTGAAGATGTCTTGGAGACCTTATGGTTCGAGGATATCGATCAGGTCCATCCTGTATTACATAGCTATGCCGGGATTCTTGCACGGCCTATTGCGGAAAGAACTGTTGAGCTTTTAAGTTCGATTACGTTCCTGGGTGCGTTTCTTGTCCAGCCAGGGGAATGCTTGCTCGATGTCGAACCGCCAGCTACGGCGACTCGCTATCGCCGGTTGGCCCTGGAGAGAGGCGACGGCTGGCGGTTACCTGCCACCACTGAATTTCTTGAGCAATGGGGCATTAGTGATCCCGTCCTGAGAGAAGCGGTGGGAAAGCGTCTTACCGATTTTCCGCTTGTCCTGCCAGACTCAGCCGGTAGTTTACGATCCCGCCCCATTAAGTGCCCTGCACAAGATCTATGTCCGCCATACAGCTCCGCCGATGGTAAGTCTCCGGCGGTTTTGGAAGTATGCAGTTTCTTCCGGTTGGCAGACTGAAGAAATCGCAACCGGCCACGATATGATGCTGCAAGATCCGCAGCGGACGGCAAACCTGGTGCTGAAGATCGCTAGCTGATGGTTGGGCGTTTCAACAAACGAGCGGCGGCCTACTATCCAGGGTGCAGCTGCGCGGGCCGACCCAGCTAGTTCGCGTAGAGCTTTAGCGATCCCTGTCTCGACCGTGCAACAAAGGTACTTCCGGTCTAGTCTAGGTTACGCGAGAAAAACATGCGTAAGATTAACATAAAGGATATTACTGAGGAGTCTTGGACCTCACCAAAAGGAAAGTTCGCCGGCGCAAGCAAGGAAATCTCTGTAGCACTGGGGCGTAAGCCGATTGGAGGGTCCTGCTATTATCCTGATAGCAAGAAATGGAGCGTAGTCTCACCCGGGGCGCAGACTTATCCGCTCTGAGCCGTTGGACTACTACGATGGTGAAGAATAAAGCCGACGGACTATCCTCGAAAACCCGATGACTGAGGAAACAGCGTGCCTAAGATATTCTACAGTTCGGTTATACCTTCGTCGATAGACCGAGTCTGGTCGATCATCCACGACTTCAACGAATTTCCATCCTGGCATCCGGAAGTTAGCGACAGCTCTATTGAAGGCAGCGCGCCGCGCGATGCGGTGGGCTCGGAGCTTGTACCTGAAAAGCGGAGGTCATTTTCGAGAGCGCCTGCTGACCCTTTCAGACCGTGAGTACATGTTCACCTATACGGTACTGGAGTCTCCTCTGCCGATGACCGACGACGTATCGACCGTCCAGCTGCGGTCTGTGACTGATACCGATCAGACCTACGCCCAGTGGACTTCCGAGTTCAATTGTGCCCCAGAGCTGAACGGGAGCTGACGAAGATTGTGCTTGGTGTTTATCAATGCGGGTTCGATGCTCTAAGAAGCAAATTCAGTCGCTAGCCGTATCCGAAATTTGGTAGAAGTTTGACCGTGGGTCGGATTTCGGTTGAAAAAGAGGCCATGAACACCAGCTCAAATGCGGTCGGAAGAGCTGAGAAAGCAACCGAGCGGCTGCAGCTTGAACTGGAGCGGCTGCGGAGCGAACTCGACCGGTGTAACAGTCGGTTGCATCTGACGGAGAAGCTGCTCGAGCATGTAGCCGATGCCGTTTTTGTGGTCGACCTTGACGGCCGGATCATCGACGTGAATCCGGCTGCCTGCTCGCTCTTAGGCTATGAGAGGCAAGAGTTGCTCAAGATGCACCCATGGGATTTCGCCACAAGCCCCTCCTGGGAAGGGATTCTTGAGTTGATAGGCACAATGCCGTTGGGAGATCCCGTCACGGTCCAGCGCGCGTACCGGTGCAAAAGCGGTGAGCAAAAGATCGTGGACGTGAGACTGACTCGAGAAAATCACGCAGGACGGGATTTGATCGTCGTGTTCAGCCGGGTTGTCACCGAACAGAAACGCCTTGAACCGCGATCGCGTCAGAATGAGAAAGATTTGACCGAGAGCCAGCGGTTCACAAACGCCGGGAGCACGGCACAGAATGTCACGGAGGGGACCAGAATCGAAGAGGCATTGCGGCGAAGCGAAGAGTACCTTCGACTCACAATTGATACGATTCCAACCTCCGCCTGGTGCAACCGACCTGATGGCTCGAATGAATTCCTAAACCAACGCTGGCTTGATTATACGGGTCTCTCGATTGAGGCGGCCCGGGATTGGGGATGGAAGGTTGCCATTCACCCTGAAGATCTCCCGCGACTATTGGATGTATGGCAGAAGTTGCTGGCTTCAGGGGAGCCCGGGGAATGGGAAGCTCGGTTGCGGCGTTTCGACGGGGTGTATCGTTGGTTCTTGTTCCGGGTCGAACCGCTGTTCGATGAGACGGGAAATATCGTCAAGTGGTATGGCACAAACACCGACATCGATGACCGCAAGTGGGCCGAAGCGGTTCTTGCCGCAGAGAAGAAAATTCTCGAATTGATCACTGGGAACAATTCGCTCGCGACAATCCTTGAGGCGTTGTGCCGGCTAGTTGAAGGAATGTTTAGCGGTTCTTTGTGTGCGATCCTGTTTTTGGATGCCGATGGCGAGCGGCTCAGAAAAGGAATAGCGCCCAGCTTCCCGCCGGATTTCATGACTGCGGTCGATGGGGTCAACATCGGTTCTCGCGTAGGCTCGTGCGGAACCGCCGCTTATCGGAAAGAAACAGTCATCGTCTCTGATATCGACACGGACCCTCTTTGGGCCGATTATCGTCAACTAGCCTTGGCATACGGGCTGCACGCAGGTTGGTCCACGCCGATACTATCCGCACAAGAGACGGTGTTAGGGACCTTCGCAATCTATTCCCGCGAGCCGCGCAGCCCAACACCGCAAGAGCGTAAGCTACTCGAGCAGTTTGCTCATGTCGCCAGCGTTGCCATTGAACACACGCGGGCTCAAGAAAGCCTGCGCCGAAGCGAAGCGAAATACCGAGATCTCATCGATGTCTCGCCAGACGCGATCTATATCATCGATACTGACCTCACCTATGTTCTAGCAAATCCGGCCGGCACGGAGTTAGCAGGGTGCACACAGGAGGAACTGATCGGCACGCCGATTGCCGAGACCTTCGTCCCGGAAGAACGTCCCTTGTTGCCTGCGCGGATGGAGATGATGAAGACAGAGCCCTATCTGCGTTTTGAGAGGAAGTTCGTCCGGAGAAACGGAGAGATCGTTCCAGTGGAAGTTTCGCTGACGACGGTCCGCGGCCGGTATCTCCAGGCCGTCCTCCGAGACATCAGCGAGCGCAAACGATCGGAGGAAGCGCTCAGAGCTTCGGAGCAGCTGGCACGCGGCCAGGTAGAAGCCCTGACCTACAGTTTGGACGTTTTGGCGACAGCATCGGAGCCGGAGAAGTTTCTCGGAAAAATGCTGAGCACGATCTGTCGCCAACTGTTTGGGCAAAGCGCGACTTTGTGGTTATTCGACGAACCTACTGACTCACTCATTTTGCGACTGGTGGTCGACTCGGTGAGTCCCGTCGGCTTCGATCCAGAACATCCGCTCATACAGAATCCGCGGTCATGGAGGGAGAATCCGGTGATTCAGGAACTCTTTTTCGCAGCTGGTCCGATAGTCTGCGAAGACATCGAGACAGACCCACGCGTGAACGGCCAGTTTCGAGAGTACTTCATACCAAAGGGAACTAAGAAGTTTTTGGCAGTTCCAATTCTAGTAGGTGGACAGGTCAGAGGAATGATCACCGTTCGTCACGGCGAGCGGCCACCCTATCAGACCGAAGAGATCGGACTAATGCAAGCGCTCGCCCATCAAGTGATGCTGGCCATCCGGCTCACCGAAGTTGGCGAGCAGAGCCGGCAAGCCGCCGTTTTGGCAGAGCGAAATAGGATGGCTCGAGACGTTCACGATACCCTTGCTCAAGGGTTCACCGGCGTAATCGTGCAATTGGAAGCTGCCGAGTATGCCATGTCCGAAGGCGATCTCGAGGATGCCAATCGGCACTTGCTCCAGGCCGGTGAACTGGCTCGAAGGAGTTTAAGCGAAGCGCGGAGGTCCATGCATGCTCTGCGGCCACATGCATTGGAGGAAGCGAATTTTTGGCAGGCGCTCAAAGGCTTTTTTAAGAACACCACCGTTGGGACCAGCCTTCTGACAACGTTTGAGGCGAAAGGTAAAGTGCCTGTTCTGCCGCCAGCCTGGCAGGAGAATTTATTGCGCATCGGCCAGGAAGCTCTGACGAACACCCTTAAGTATGCCCGCGCTCGGAATTTCAGGACGCGCTTCATTTCCAATTCGAAAGAACTTCGTTTGGAACTCCGCGACGACGGGAATGGATTCGAGATCGAAGAGCCGAATGACGGTGTCGGACTGAGCGGTATGCGCGAACGAGCTGAAGAAATGGGCGGCAAATTAAAAATAGCGAGTGCCCGAGGAAAAGGAACCACGATCACGGTCATATTGCCTTTGAACCGTGGAGCGGTCTCGCTTGCGAGGCCGAGTACGGAACCACTCCCCCCTTCGCAAGACGCCTCTCAGCGACCCGCAATCCCATCGGCGTAATATGAGTTCAAAAGGCGAACGCCCACCGAAACGGCAGCGTAGTGCCCCGAGAACCACCGGGCAAGACGCCTCGAGCGCACGTCCGCTGAAATCCCGCATTCGTGTCCTTATCGCCGATGATCATGGCGTTGTGCGTGAAGGCTTGGTCTCCATGATTCAGCGTAATAAAGCCGACATGACGCTGGTCGGCGAAGCCAGCGACGGCCGCGAAGCGGTCGAACTCTGGAAGGAGCATCGACCCGATGTGACGTTGCTCGATCTACGTATGCCCGAGCTCGATGGTGTCGACGCGATCAAAGCGATTCGCGCGACCGACGAGAAAGCCCGGATCATCGTTCTCACCACATTCGATGGTGACGAAGACATTTATCGCGCTATACAAGCCGGTGCGAAAGGCTATCTCCTGAAAGATGTCCCGCGCGAAGCGCTGATGGAAAGCCTTCGCCGCGTGTATGCAGGCGAGACTTCTCTTCCTATGCACCTTGTGGCGAAGCTAGCGGAGCGCGTCAGCGGCGACACCTTGAGCAAACGCGAGGTCGAGGTCCTGAAGCTAATGGCCAAAGGAACAAGTAACAAAGAGATCGCTTCCGCCCTTTTTATCAGTGAAGGCACCGTCAAGTCGCACGGGAAAGCTATCTTCGCCAAGATGAACGTCGTCAGCCGGACTGAAGCTGTTACGGAGGCGACCCGGCGGGGCCTGATCAGATTGTAACGCCGTGAGCGCGCCGATAACGCCCAGGCGAGCGTCAGCAGCGTTTCCGACGTCCATCCTAAACGCGTCCGTTGTCGCAAGCAAAGGGCGGCCGACCAACAACGTAGGGCTGAAACGACGAAGTTGCCTTGTGCACTTCTACGTCCTCAGACATTCCGTTGTTCGCGTTCTCCGCGATCGCGGCGTTCACGGCGTTGATATCCGTTCCACGACGCGTTTGAAATTCGTGAGATAGTCTCGCGTCACTTTGGCGAGCGTTGCTGACTCGATGCTCGATCGTATCCTGACCGTAATCTCGGTCGTGCGATTAGAGAGGGGCTCGAACACAACGACGCCACGCGGAAAATTGTCCGACATTGCTTGCCATGCAATTCGTCGCTCCGGAATACGGAGCACGATCTGCACAACGGCCCTATATTCCTTGCCGTCCAGCAGAGAAGTGAACGAGAAGTGCGTTTCGTCGATTTTCTGTACATCTCGCAGAGACGTGATGAATCGCGGCAATTCTTCAAATCGAGAGCAGTAGGAGTAAACATCCGCCACGGGAGCGTTCAGGACAATCGAATCGGTCTCGGAGTGCGCATCGAGCGGTGCGGACTCGGCCTCTCTTTTAGATCTGTTCGGCTGGCGGCCAGTGGGAGCGTTGTTGGCAGCATCTGCTTCCATGTATCAATTCAAGGTTAGGCCCCGCCTGAGTTCCTGGCGAAGGAGAGGCGGGGAGATTTTCCAGTCCCCCAAAGGAGGGAGAAG
>WNFQ01003277.1_pt1 | contig 19261 bp, 19 predicted proteins | sample 5400171 | NCBI WGS metagenome assembly WNFQ01 (sample SAMN13153356, study PRJNA577476) | soil metagenome | isolation source: 20 cm soil under Madrone tree | place: USA:California | collected 2016-06-14 | reverse complement strand
GTTAGACCGTGCGGCCGCGGTTGCAGCCGGATTGGAACATATCGTACTTGGAGCGCCCCTGCCGGTGCACCCCGAATGATGCTTTCCCATGCCTATAGTCATCCCCGCAAACCCGATCGTGTCGTCGTCCTAGGTTCGGGTGGATTCTTAGGCCACGGTCTCGTTGCAGCCTGCGGGGCGGCCGGCGTCGAGGTCGCGGGGCTGGCCTCGCGCGACATCGATCTCGCGGAGGCCTCAGCCGGCGCGCGGTTGGCCGAACGGCTGCGTCCCACGGATGTGCTCGTGTTTCTGGCGGTGCTCACCCCAGACAAGGGTCGCGACTCCGGCACGTTGATGCGAAATCTCGCCATCGCCCGAGCGGTCTGCGAGGCGACGCGCGCCGTCGGCATCGCGCAAATCGTCTACGCAAGCTCCGATGCCGTCTATTCCTTCGCCACGGCGCTCATCTCGGAGGACACGCCGGCGGTGCCGGTGGATCTCTACGGCGCCATGCATCGCACGCGTGAACTGATGCTCGCTGCGGAGGCAAACGCGCCGGTCGCAGTTCTGCGCCTGACCGCAGTCTATGGCGCCGGCGACACCCACAACTCCTACGGACCGAACCGGTTCGTGCGCCAGGCAGTCAAGGACGGGCGCATTCCGCTGTTCGGCAATGGCGAGGAAACGCGCGACCATTTGTACGCGGATGACGCCGTGGACCTCATCCTGAAGGTCGTCTCCTACGGCTCGACCGGTGTGCTCAATCTGGCAACCGGCGCATCCGCCCCGGTGACCCATCGCCATTTCGACATTAGCAATCTCCTACGCGCCTTTCCTGGGACGCGTTTGAAGTCGCTAGCTGAGGGTTTGGCAGCGACGCTCGTCGACATGAGAGCCCAAGCCAGTGGCTGAGGTCAATCTGCTCGCAAAATATCCGCGCGCAAAACGCAATCTCACCGCACGCAAGCAAGGGCAAGCGGAGAACCGGATTATTGCCCGCAGATTCGGGCGCGAATATTTCGATGGGACGCGAGAGCAAGGCTATGGCGGCTATCGCTATGATGGACGCTGGATTCCCGTGGCGCGCGACATTGCCGCGCATTTCCGGCTCGAGCGAGGGGACCGCGTTCTCGACATTGGCTGCGCCAAGGGCTTTCTCATGCGCGATCTGATGGCTGTTGTGCCCGGCTTGGAAGCATGGGGACTGGAAATCTCCGAGTACGCGATCGAGAACTGCCACCCCGAAGTGCGTGGCCACATCGTATGCGCAAGCGCGCAGAAGCTGCCGTTCGCGAGCGGCAGCTTCGATGCGGTGCTCTGCGTCAACGTCGTCCATAATCTTGGCTACGAGGCCTGTGTCGAGGCTGTGCGAGAGATCGAGCGCGTGGCGCCCGGGCGCGGTTATGTGCAGGTCGACGCCTATCGCAACGATGACGAGCGCGATGTCTTTCTTGATTGGGTGCTTACGGCCGAGACGTTCGGCAAGCCTGACATGTGGCATGACCTGTTCAAGCGGGCCGGATACACCGGCGACTATTATTGGACGATTCTAGAGGTTGACCCCGAGTGGACGGTGCGGAGCGCTGAGCTCGGCCGCGAGCATCATCAGGAGCGCGGACGATGAAGAAGAGCTATGCTGTGTTGGGTGGGGGCGGATCTTTTGGGCTTCATACCTCGAAGTACCTGCTCGAACACGCCGATCCCGCCAAAGTCATCGCGGTCGGCCGCAATCTGCCGAAATACGAATGCTTCACATTGGGCATCGGCGATGGCGATCCCCGATATAGCTATCACGCCTATCATGTAAATTACGAACTCGATCTCCTCATGGAGCTCCTCGATCGTGAGAAGCCGCAGATCATCATCAATTTTGCCGCGCAAGGGGAGGGCGCGACGTCGCTCAGGCATTCATGGCGCTATTTCGAAACCAACTGCGTCGCCCTCGCCAAACTGGCCGAGCAGCTCCAGTCGCGCGGTTACCTCGAGCGCTTCATTCAAATAGGCACCTCTGAGCTTTACGGTTCGGTGGAACATGCGGCGCGGGAGGACGAGCCGATCAAGCCGACGAGCCCCTACGCCGCCTCGAAGGCTGCTTTCGACATGCATCTCATTTCGATACACCGCTACTTGAAATTTCCGATGAACATCATTCGGCCGTCGAACGCCTATGGACCCGGCCAGCAGCTTCATCGTGTCGTTCCGAAGGCTGTGCTCTGTGGACTTACCGGACGCAAGCTTCCGCTGCACGGAGGCGGCCGCGCGGAGAAATCCTACATCCACAATCGCGATCTTGCCCGGGCCATTTACCTGGTGGCGGAAACGGCGCCACTCGGCACCGTCTACAACGCCGGACCGAAGGAGCCGACTTCGATTCGCCGCGTCGTCGAGCTGGTGGCTGAGGCGCTCAAAATGCCGTTCGAGGAGCTTTGCGAGGTGACCGGCGACCGCCAGCATCAGGATTCGCGGTATTGGCTCGATAGCTCCGCCATCAAGCGCGATGTCGGTTGGGAACCGCAGGTCGGCTGGGAGCAAGGCATGCGCGAAATGGTCGAATGGGGCCGCAAATATTTGCCGCAGCTCAAGACGCTGCCGAGCGATTTCGTGATGCGGGCCTGATGCTTGCGAAGGGCGCGCGCGTGTCAAATTCCTCCGGTGCATTTCTCGGGTCCCGGGCCACGCTGCGGCCCGCCCATGCCGTCGCCGCGCTGCTGCAACTTTCGGATGATCGCTACGTGATGCAGCTGCGAGATTCTAATCCGGCTATCTTTTATCCCGACCATTGGGGGTGCTTTGGAGGGGCGGTCGAAGCCGGCGAGCCGCCGGCGCTTGCGTTGGTGCGGGAACTCGAGGAGGAGCTCGCGGTTACTCTGTCTCCTGCGGAGGTGGCGCAATTTACCGAATTCTCCTTTGACTTCGGCTTTGCCGGCGACGGCATCCGGCTGCGAACGTACTATGCCGTGAGGCTGCCACGTGCCGACGTCGACGGTCTCGTTCTTGGCGAGGGCGCGGGTCTCGCCGCGTTCGAGCCCGAGAGGCTGCTTGCAATGCCCCGCGTGGTCCCGTACGACGCTTTCGCCCTTTGGATGCACCATGCGCGGGGGCGGATTGCATCCGCCAGCCGAGGGGCGCGCGATCCGGCTTAGAGCCCTCCGATTGGGCAGGCGCTGCCAGGATCGTGTTTCGACGCGGTTTTGACGTGGAGTGGTTTTCCTCTTTGCTGAAATGCGAAAGCGGACGATGACCGAATGACGATGATTTCACCTCGCCCGTTGCCGTCGGCCGACCGGCTCGAGCGTAAGGCGACCTCGAGCATGCCGCGCGAGGTGCGCCTCGCACTGTATCGTTCCATGCTGAAGATTAGGCGGGTGGAGGAGCGCATCAAGGCGCTCTATCCGGAAGGCGATATGCGCTGTCCTACTCATTTCAGCATCGGCCAGGAGGCGGTGGCGGCCGGGGTGTGCAGGCACCTGCGCCAGGAAGACCACGTCATCAGCGCGCACCGCTCGCATGCGCATTACATCGGCAAGGGCGGCAGCCTGCGGGCCATGTTCGCGGAACTGTATGGCAAAGTGGACGGGTGCGCGTCGGGCAAGGGCGGCTCGATGCACCTCATCGACCTGTCGGTCAACTTCCTCGGCTGCGTCCCGATTGTCGGGAGCACCATCCCAATCGGTGTCGGTGCGTCCTTCGGCGCGATGCTGCAGGATCGCCCCGCCGTCACGGTCATTTTCTTCGGCGATGCGGCGACCGAGACAGGGGTTTTCCACGAGAGCGTGAATTTCGCGGCGGTTCATCGACTCCCCGTGCTCTTCGTTTGCGAGAACAATCTCTATTCGGTGAATACGCCGCTTGCCGCGCGCCAGCCGCCGACCCGCACCATTGCTGAACTGGTGCGCGGCCACGGCATCCGGACCTCTCAGCATGACGGTCAATTGGTTGAGACGGTCGATGCGGCCGCCGCAGATACAGTCGCTCATCTTCGCAACAAGGGTGGCCCGGCGCTTCTGGAATTCATGACCTATCGGTGGCTTGAACATTGCGGTCCACTCGGCGATCTTCATCTCGGCTATCGCGCCCAGGAGGAGTTTGACTCATGGGTGGCGCGATGTCCCATCCGTCTACACCGCAAGTTGCTCGAAGACGACGATCTGATCGATGAGGCCGCGCATATTGCCATGGATGCCGAGATTGCCGCGGAAATCGACGACGCGGTTACCTTTGCGCAGAAGAGTCCGTTTCCGCAGCGCGCAGAACTCAACCGGCATATATTTGCCTGAGCGGTCGCGTTCATGACCAACCGGCAGCTCAAATTCGCGGAAGCCATCAACGAAGCGATCGACGTCTGCCTCGAGCGCGACCGCAGCACCTATCTGATGGGCCTTGGCGTTCCCGACCCGATCGGCGTGTTCGGTACGACAAAGGGCCTGCAGGAAAAGCACGGCAGGAAACGTGTATTCGACATGCCCGTGGCGGAGAGCGCCATGACCGGCGTGGCGCTCGGTTCGTGTCTAGTGGGAATGCGCCCCATCATGACCCACATGCGGCTCGAATTCGCAATGACCGCGATGGATCAAATCTGCAATCAGGCCGCGAAGTGGCATTACATGTTTGGCGGCCAATCGAAGGTGCCGATGACGCTGCGCATGATCATCGGCCGCGGTTGGGGTCAAGGTCCGCAGCACTCGCAAAGTCTGCATGCTTGGTTTGCGCACATTCCGGGCCTCAAGGTCGTCATGCCATCGACCCCGCACGATGCCAAGGGGCTGCTCATCGCCAGCATCGAAGATGACAATCCGGTCGTGTTCTTCGAGCATCGCTGGTTGCACAACATTCATGGGCCCGTTCCCGAAGGCCACTACACTGTGCCGCTTGGCGAACCGCGAATAGTCACCGAAGGCGCGGACGTGACGATTGTTTCCGCCTCCTATGCGACTCTCGATGCGATCAAAGCGGCGCGAACGCTCCAGCGGGACGGAATCAGTCCCGAGGTCATCGATTTGCGAACTCTTGTCCCCCGCAACGATGCGATCGTCCTTGACTCGGTCCGCAAAACCGGCCGGCTGGTCGTGGTGGATCAAGGAACTTTGACGGCTGGTTTTGCAGGGGAGATCGTCGCGCGGGTGACCGAGGAGGCGTTCGACGCACTCAAGGCGGCACCGATCCGTGTGACGCTGCCCGATGTCCCGACGCCTACGACGCGCGCGCTCTCGAATTATTATTATCCAACTCCCGGCCATATCGTGGCTGCCGTGCGCCGTGTCCTTGGGCTGTCCTATGGCGATGCTCGTGACGATCCCTGGGCCGGTATTACGCCCGAGGACAAAACGTTGGATGTGCCGGACAAATCGTTCACCGGGCCATTTTGATGTTCGCCTTCGACGCGAGCTTCTGGCGCGATCGCCGCGTCTTCCTCACCGGGCATACGGGCTTCAAAGGCGCCTGGTTGGTGTTATGGCTGACCGGTCTCGGCGCGAAAGTCACCGGGCTATCGCTGCCGCCGCACACGGAGCCCAGCTTATTTGCGCTCTGTGCCCGGGGCCGATGCACCGATATCTACGGTGACATTGCCGACTACGCCTTGATCGCGCGCGCGCTTGCGGACTGTGAGCCTGAAATCGCGATCCACATGGCTGCCCAGGCACTGGTGCGCCCGTCCTATACCGACCCGCTCGGCACCTTTGCGACCAATGTGATGGGGACCGCGAACGTGCTGCAGGCCGTGCGCTCGGTGCCCAGCGTGCGCGCCGTGATCGTTGTAACGAGCGACAAGGTTTATGAAAACGACGGCGCCGGGCGCCCATTCACCGAGGACGACCGCCTGGGCGGTCGTGATCCGTACAGCAACTCCAAGGCCTGCGCCGAGTTCGTCACCAGCTCATTCCGTCAATGCTTCTTCGCGGATACATGCCCCGTGGCGACTGCGCGGGCGGGTAACGTCATCGGCGGCGGCGACTGGTCGCCGTTCCGCGTTGCGCACGATCTGGTCGAGGCTTTCGAGGCCGGAACGCCGGTCGCGCTACGCTACCCTCACGCCGTTCGCCCTTGGCAGCACGTGCTCGATCCGCTCGCCGGCTATTTGATGCTGGCGCAGGCCATGATCAACGACCCCTCCGGCGCGCCGACTGCGCTGAATTTTGCTCCCGACGCGGATAGCTTTCGTTCGGTGTGCGACCTGGTCCAGGCATTCACCAGCCGTTGGGGCGGTCGCCCTGGATGGCGGTTCGATACGGATGAGCATCCACACGAGGCATCGCTCCTCATGCTCGATGCGACGCGCGCTCGCGCGCTGCTGGGTTGGCGGCCGCTGCTCTCCTTCGACGACGCGGTGACCTGGACCGCCGATTGGTACCGCGCCTTCTGGAATGGAGAGGACGTCGGCGCCGTCACGCGCCGGCAGATCGACTCGTTTTCGGAGCGGCTCGATCTACTGGCGAGCGAGCGATTGCCGTTGCGGGGCACGGCATGAAGGTCGTGATCCTCGCCGGAGGGTTTGGCACTAGGCTCGCCGAAGAGACAGTCGCTGTTCCCAAGCCGATGGTGCAGATCGGCCAGCATCCGATTCTCTGGCACATCATGAAGTTCTACGCCTCCTACGGCTTCGAAGAGTTCGTGGTGGCGCTCGGTTACAAGGCTGAGGTGGTGAAGAACTTTTTCTTGCAATTTGCCGATATGGCGAGCGACCTCACGATCGACCTCGGCACCGGTGTTGTCGAGCGGCGCCGGCGCCACGAGGAAACCTGGAAAATCCATCTCATCGACACCGGTCTTGATACGCTGACCGGAGGACGCGTGCGCCGGCTTGTGCCGCTCCTCAGCGGCGCAACCTTCATGCTGACCTACGGTGACGGGGTATCCGACGTTCCGCTGGACCGGCTCATGGCTTTTCACAAGAGCCAAGGAAAGCTCGCGACCGTGACGGCTGTGCCGGCGCTGGCGCGCTTCGGCAACATCATTTTCGACGGTGATCGCGTCACCAATTTTGCTGAGAAGCGCGTGACCGAAAACGCCTGGATCAACGGTGGTTACATGGTCATGGAGCCCGGGGTCCTCGACTATTTGAAGAAGGACGAGGACGTGCTCGAGATCGACCTGCTCAAACGGCTGACCCACGACGGTCAGCTTGCCGCGTACAGACACGAGGGATTCTGGCAGTGCATGGATACGCTACGCGACAAGCACGGACTCGAGCGGCTATGGGTGTCGGGCTCTCCGCCGTGGAAGCGATGGTGAGTGCAGTGCGCGCAGAACCCGCGCCCGCGTATCGACCGGGCTGCCGATCCTGCGGGCACGCGCATCTGATGCAAGTGCTGAACCTCGGCCGCGTCCCGCTCGCGAATGCCCTGCTGACCGCCGAAGAATTGCACGGCAGGGAGGAGCGGTTTCCTCTCGAGCTTTATTTCTGCCCGCAATGCGCGCTCGCTCAGATCGGCGAGACGGTGCCCCCGGAGCGGCTTTTCCGCGATTACACCTATGCCTCCTCCTTCTCCGACACCATGATCGAGCACGCGGTCGAGACGCTGATCAGCCGCCATGATCTGGGCCCGGGGAACTTGGTCGTCGAGGTTGCCAGCAACGACGGATACCTGCTGCAGTTCTACAAGGCGCGGGGCATTCCGGTGCTCGGCATCGAACCGGCCGCCAATATCGCAGAGCGCGCAATAAGGACCAAAGGCATTCCGACACTGGTCGAGTTCTTCGATCAGGATCTTGCCGGCCGACTCGCGGCACGGGGGCAATTCGCCGACATCATCCATGCGCACAATGTCTTCGCGCACGTTCCCGATCCCAACAAATTCGTCGGCGGCATCAAACAGGTGCTCAAGCCGGATGGGGTCGCAGTCATCGAGGCCCCCTATGTGCGCGACCTCATTGCCAAGCTCGAGTTCGACACCATCTATCACGAGCACTTTAGCTATTATTCCCTGAGTTCGGTCGAGGCGCTCTGCCATCGCCACGGTCTGATGCTTCGCGACGTCGAACTCGTTCCCATTCACGGCGGCTCGTTGCGGCTGTTCATTGCCCATGCGGGCGGGCCCACGTCGCTGCGCGTCGGCGAGCTGTTGGCGAAGGAGCGATCGGAGGGACTGCTCACTTTCGACTATTATCGCGACTTCGCCGAGCGGGTTGGGCGCCTGAAGCAGCAGCTGCTGGAATTGTTGCAGCGGCTGAAAAAACAGGGCCAACGCATCGCCGCGTATGGCGCTTCGGCGAAGGGCAGCACTTTGATGAATGCCTTCGGCATCGACCGGCGGCTACTCGATTTCGTGGTTGACCGCAGCCCCCTCAAGCAAGGCCGCTTCACGCCCGGCAATCACCTGCCGATTCTGCCGCCGCAGGCGCTGCTCGAACGCCGGCCCGACTACGTGCTCCTGCTGACATGGAACTTTGCCGCCGAGATCCTCGCGCAGCAAGACGAATTCCGCCGGTGCGGGGGCAAGTTCATCGTTCCCGTGCCCGAAGTGGCTGTCCTCTGAGGTTGCGCAATTAGCGGTCTTGTTTCTGCCGGGACGAGGCGTGCGCCCGACTCCGGAGAACTGCGGGTTACTTAGATTTGCGCGCGATGGTGCCGATATTGCCGAGCTTCAGTCCGATCAGCGGTGACTCTGCTGTCGGGATGAGCCGCTCCGGCAAGCCGAACACGGCCAAAGCAGCGCGCATCAAAAACGCCAGGGGGAAGTAATTGGTGGTCTTGATGGACTCAACGACGTCGAACCCGCTTGCCTGCAAGAGCGTAGCAAGCGAGCGCCGCGAGAACAGCTGCGGGTGTTGCAGCGTGTAGGGCGGCCAGCGTCGCCCCAGCATACGGGCCAACCCGGACGCGCAATCGTGGGTGACGATCAAGACCACGCCGCCCGGTTCAAGACTCGCTCTCACCTCGTGAAGAAATTCCTTCGGCTGCAGCAGGTGATCGAGGACGTGAATCATCACTGCGGTCGACACGCTCTGTGCAGGCACCTGCGAGGCGCGAAAGCTACCGGCGTTGATGGTGAAGCTCAGCCCGCGAAAATTGTCGGCCAGTGATTGGTGCACCTCCCGGTTCGGCTCGTAGAGCCAGAAGTGGTCGAAAGAACCATCTTTTGCAAATGAAGAGGCGAACAAGCCAATGTCCGGACCGATTTCCAAAAAATGCCCCTCCATTCGGCTGTACCGGCGCAGAAGACGCGCATAGCTCTCCTGGGTGCGTCTGCGCGCCGATAATGGAACAGAGACCATGTTCTCGGCTTGCCGGCCGTAGAGTCCATCAAGCTGGCCTTGTCGATAATAGGTACGACAAAACAAAGCACTACATTTCGAGCACTCGAAGTACGTGAAGAAAACCCGCGCGTGCGTATAACCGGAAACAAACGCGCCATGACGGTCGGCGCTGAGTGTCTCCGCCGGGGGCGAAGAGGCGACGCGTGGTTTGGCATCTGCGGCGGGCGCGCCGCAGCAAGGACAAAGCTCGACGCGCAGATAATCATCGAACCAGTGGTTATCATTCTCGCCGGAGGCAAAAGCCGTGGTCGATTGACGGACGCTGTCGGTTTCCAGGTGTTGAACGTAATTCATGGCGCGAACACCGTTCCGTTTTGCGTGAGCTTAGCACTATGGAGAGGCGGGTTTTCCTTGTAAAGCTAGCGCGGCGCGGCAGCCGATTCGAACGCGTTGTCCTGTCGAACCCGCAACGCGTTCGGGAGAAAATGGCTTGACAAACGGATTGGCCTGGGCCCCGTACGCGCCCATGCGGCAGTGGTTCCAAAGCCAACCCGCCTCGGGTGCATCGCTTTGAAATCATTAAGAAATTAGAAATAAAGCCTTCATCGCCGGATCGGCCGCCGGAGAGTATCATGTTGAACGAGGATCAGCGGAACGACTGAGTGCTTGCAGCCGCGATGATGAAGCAGTGCGCCGACGTCAGAACAATTCGGCTGGTTTGGATCCTGCGCAACCGTAATCTGAAAGAAGCGTCTTTGCACGCGCGCATATGTCGGTGCGGCCGTTAGATTGAGATGCAGTCCCTTCGCTCGCGCTATACGTTACTGATCCCTACCTTTAACCGGTCCGCCCACCTACGCAGACTGCTCGGGTATCTGGCTGCCCGGCGGTTCGCCTATCCGATACGGGTGCTCGACTCGAGTGCGGGCGACGCCTTGGCGCAAAACCGCGAGACGGTCGCCCGGGGAGGCCTGGACATCGTGCACGATGTCTACGACCCCGCCACGCCGATCCACAAGAAGATCGGCCTTGCGATTGCATCGGTGGAATCGACCTACTGCTCGCTTTGCGCCGACGACGACGTCCTGTTCACGGATGAACTGAACGCACTTTTCGATGTGCTCGACGCCAACCCAAACTTGGTCGTGGCGCATGGATATTACGTTAATTTCAAAGCTGGAGAGGATTTCGACGTTTGGTATACGGACTACTCGGCGCCTTCAATCGTCGCAGAAGATGCATTGAAACGGATCGTCGAACAGATGAGCGATTACCAGGCGATCTTCTATGGCATTCATCGCACTCATACCATGAAATTGATCCAGCCGCCGCTCGATCGCGTGAAGTCGCTTTGGGCGAAGGAACTGCTGACTTCCTCTCTGGCCTTGATCGCGGGCGGAATGTACCGCGCGCCGCGGTATTACATGGCGCGGAACACGAACCCCTCTATCGCATCCGAAGGATGGCACCCACACCAGTTTTTGGCCATGGAGCCAGCCGAGCTCTTTCGCGAATACGCGGACTATCGCGCCGTCGCCCTCGAACATCTGACAGCCGATTCCCGCTGTCGGGCGACCTACCGGCCGGACCAGATGCAGCGCGTTTTCGATCTTGTGCATCTGAAATATCTTGCGCCGATGATTTCGTCGGGCGTCATGAACTATCTCATTCAGCAATCCATGCTACCGAATACGACATCTCGGCAAATCATCGATGGCATATGGAACACGTTCGTCCCTCCATATGCTCGGCAGGCGGGGGGGCTCAAGCACCACTTGACCCAGGCGATTGCATTATTGCGGCCGAGTAACGCATCGAGTGCGTTCAAGCATTTTCGGCGTCTTGCCGGCATTTACAGCGAACTCAAATTTCAGGAGAAATCCGATGTTTCCGTCAATTCGGCGTTTGACACGATCACGGTGACCCGTAAAAGCCGGGACGGCCAATCGCGCCGCTACATCATGTCGGGTTCCCTGTTGGATCAGCAGTTTGCCGATGGTCGCCAAGTGAACGCGTCGCATCTGCGAAATATTGTCAGTCACCTCGACGACTATGTCTAGTATGGCGCGAATGAAAGGCGCAAACATCGACCATATGATTGTCCGACGCGAAAACAGTCCCGCCAATCCTGCGGCATTGCTGGGAGTTTTCGATTTCTCCTACCAGCACTACGCGCTCGGGGATCTGCTCACGAACCAGATCAATCTCGCTGTCATGGCGATCGAGCGGGGCCTTCGGCACGTCGACCTCGTGGTCATGGTCAATCCGGAAAGGCCGTCGGCACGCCAGCAGACGTTCGTAACCCGCAGCAATTACATCGCTCATCTCGACAACGTCGTGCCGGTCTTCACGTGCAATCCGTTGCTACGATCGTTTCGACTCGTTCGTGATCTGCAGACGTTCAATTTCCTGATTGCGTTGCAGCACCGGAATCGTCTTCCGATGTGGCCCGATCTGAAGACGCATCTGAAAATGCGGCAGGATTTTCCGATCGATCATCGGCGCATCAACGCATTTCACGCGCGATATGGCTACATTCCCAAGCTTTCGGCCCCGCACGGCTATGAGGCCTGGGCGCGGCATTTCCACACCACCGAACTGGGCGGGCGTCCGCTCGTAATCATCAATCCGCGTCAGAGTTCATTGACCGAAGCCCCGGCCGTTACCTATCGCGATGCGCCACTGCCGGCATGGCATGACTTCATCGACGCGGTTGCAACGAGCTGGCCGCAGGCGCTCTTCGTAATGGTCGGCGGGTTTCAAGAATGGGAGCACCGGCTGCTCTACCGGCACAACGTCTTCATCCCGCGTACCTGGGGCTTGCGGCTCGCGCACGAGTTGGCGCTGCTGAAGATCGCTGACGCATTCATGGGAACCTCGAGCGGCTTTGCCACTTTCGCGACCTTCACCGATGTAGCTTATGCGATCGTGAACGTCGAACACAGCTTTGCGCGCCCCGCCGGAGTTCGCCTCAATGATCGACATTTTCCTTTCGCCAAGGCAAATCAGATCCTGACCTGGCGGCAGGAGACGACCGAAGAGTTGCTGGCGCTGTTCGAAGAGGTCTATTCGAGCGCACGACGCGAGCGCATGTCGGACGCGCAAAAAGGATCGATCCCGGCCGAGCAAGGCGGCGCCGAACTTCTCAGGGATCGCCCATGATTCGTCGCCTTCTGCTCGGCCCTTATAAGCTTGCCGAGCCATGGGTCCGCCATCCCAGTTGGGTGGTCCGCCGGCCCGCTCAAGTCGCGGTGCTCGGCATCGCGACGATCTGGCTTGCATTGCCGCGAGGCGAGAAGGCGGAGCGCGATGCGCCAGAACCAGTCGATGAACTCGCCCGCCAGTTCTGGTCGTCCCCGAGACTGCTTGAGTTTCTCAACGGACCGGCTATCGGCAAGCCGGTCATCGGCCGCATCTGCCGCCTACTGGTATTGCGCCTTTCGGTCGCCGCGAAACTGCGTGAACGCGCAAGCGCCGACGATCGCAATTTCGTGTTGCGGTTCAATGGGCCCATCGACCAAAAATCGCTGCGGAACTTGCTGATTTGGCAGAACCACGTTCTCCCCTCGTACGTGGAGCGGGAGGATGCCCAGGTGGATGTCGCGCTGGTGCTAGCGAACCGATCGGCCAATGAGGCGCGCCTGTTCGATCTCATCTCGATCCTGCTCATGCTAGAGCGCTTTCGCAGCTTCGCGGTGTTCTGGGACGAAGATACTGCGCTGGCCGCAACATCAGTCGTCATGTCGCAGCGGGAGGTGAGCCGCTGGCGCGCCGGCGAACCAGCGAGCGATCTGAGCACGCTGCCGCGCCAGATCCTACGCCAAGTCGAACTTCGGGGCACGCGCGGCGGCATCAAGCTTCTGCCGCACGGGCGCAAATATGCAAACGATTTCTTGAAACTGGCGTTACCGGGCCGATTCATCGTGGCGGTCGCGTTGCGGGAGGGCGAGGATGGTACGATCGTGCCGGACGAACTCGAGTTTTGGCTTTGTTTGATCGAGCGGCTCGGCGCTCGTTATCCGCGCGCGGCGTTCGTGATGCTCAATCGGCTTGCTCCCTCGCAATGGCGGGAATGGCCGGTTCATCTGCGGTTTGCCCGCCATCATGGATTGAATCTTCAAGATGCTATGTGCCTCGCTCAGATTGCCGACGGCTATCTAGGGGTCCTCGACCTATTTGGGCTCGCGGCCCATTCCGCCGGTCGTCCGGGAGTCTATGTTCCACTCGATGATCTGCCGCCCACCGACCGAGGAACTGGAAACTCGGGGCCCTCGCAAATTTTGGTTGGAAGCGGCAATCGCGCAGACATCGAGGCGGCCGTGAAGAATTTGGAACTCGCTCCGATCCACGCACCATTCGGATGTGCGGGAGGGCGGGGATGAAGCAGTGCGGGCACGCGAATGCTTCCTGAAGCTATGCCTCGGCCGGCGGAGCAGGGACCGGGGGCCACCGAAGTCAGTTTCGTTGTTCCCTGCTTGAACGAAGAGGAGAACGTCCTCGGCACGATCGAGACGATCACCAAGGCCATGGAGCACGTCGGCTGCCGGTTCGAAATCCTGGTATTCGATGACGGCTCACAGGACAATACTTCCGGTGTGGTGGCAGCATATCAATCGGCAAATCCGCAAGCTCCCGTCCGTCTGTTTCGCAACAAAGTCAATCGCGGTTTAGCCTATAATTTCGTGGAGGGAGCATTCCAAGGATGCGGCCGTTACTATCGTGCAGTTCCGGGCGACAATGTCGAGCTTGCCGAGTCGCTCGAGAAGATCGTCCAAGCCCGCGGCACGGCCGACGTCATCGTGCCCTATTTCGTGGAGATTCGAAACCGACCGTTGCGACGCAAGATCATATCCAAGCTTTATACTCACCTAGTTAATTTGGCGAGCGGATATAGGCTCGCCTACTACAACGGCAATCCCTTGTATTTACGGGCGCATGTCCTGCGGTTCCACGTCGAATGCACGGGCTTCGGCTATCAGGCGGAATTCCTGACGCGCCTTATCTCAGAAGGCGCAACTGTCAACGCGATTCCGCTCGTGTCATATGACCGCGAGGGCTCTACCGCGATCAATATCAAGAATTTATTGTCGGTTACCCATTCGCTCCTCACGATCGCGCTGCGTCGGCTAAGAATTGTCCTCTTCGACTAAGGTGATTGCGGGGTTCCGTCGATAAGCCGCTAATGGGCCTAGCAGGAGGCGCGCGCAAGAGACGTGCGGCCGCACGACAATAAAATTCCCCATTGCGCTGGCCCCGCTCATCTGATTCGTTCGCGCTAGGCCCCCGGGCGCCATTGCTGGGGCAATTGGAGCGGATCAGCCGATAATGCTGTTCAGACCATTGGACATCCCCGGCCTTTTTCTTATAGAGCTTGAAAAAATGGAAGATGAACGCGGTTTTTTTTCCCGTCTGTTCTGCAGTGATACGTTCCTGGAACAAGGGCTATGCGCGACCTATCCGCAGTGGAGCGTGTCGTTCAACGATCGTCGCGGCACGTTGCGCGGCCTGCACTTTCAGGCACCCCCGCACGAGGAAATCAAGCTTGTCTCGTGTACGCGAGGAGCAGTATTCGACGTGGCCGTGGACGTGAGGCCCGGCTCGCGCTCCCGCGGTAAGTGGGTCGGCGTGGAGCTCAGTGCGGACAACCGGGCAGCAATATACATCCCTGCCGGCTTCGCTCACGGTTTTCAAACTCTCACCGATGACGCCGAGGTGCGCTATCACATATCCGAACGTTATCGGCCCGAGGCCGCGCGCGGTGTGCGGTGGGATGATCCGGATCTCGCCATCTCATGGCCGAGTATCGACCAGCGCTTGATCTCCAGCCGGGACCTGGCTTTGCCAAGACTGCGGGATCTCTTATGAACCCTTTCAGCCGTGCATTGCGGGCGCGACCGCGAACGGCAATCACAGCCGTCAAGGGCGACCGCGAGGGAATCGAAGCGGCCATGCCTAACAGCGCGCTTTTCCTCGACCGGGATGGGGTGATCAATGTGGACCATGGCTACGTCCACCGGCCGGACCAATTCGAATTCATCCCCGGAATTTTCGAACTGGCTCGCTTCTGGACCAACGAGGTGAAGCGGCCGATCGTCGTCGTCACCAACCAATCAGGGATCGGCCGTGGCTATTTCGACCAAAATGCCTATGCGGCGCTGACGCGGTGGATGTGCGAGCGTTTTGAGGCGGAAGGTACGGCAATCAGCCGCGTCTATCACTGTCCTCACCACCCCGTGGAGGGCATCGGCGAGTACCGTCGCGATCATCCGTGGCGCAAACCCAATCCTGGAATGCTCCTGCAGGCTGTATCGGACCTCGGGCTTGATCCTGTTCACTGCGCGATCCTTGGCGACAAGATAAGCGACATGGTAGCCGGCGCGGCTGCCGGGATCGGGTTGCGCATTCTCATCGGACCGCGCGAGCTCAAGAAGCGCGAGGCGGCCTGTGAGGTAGTCGCCGACCTTCGCGAAGCACTCACCGTTCTGCGATCTCGCTTTGCGCCGGCTGTGCTGGCCGAAAGGAGTGGGGGTGCTTGATGCGCAGCGATTTCCTGCTTGAACTGCGCGACCCGCTCGGCCATTACGCGTCGCGTAACGGCGTGTGCCCAACACCCTGAAACCGGTCGTTGGCGCGATGGGACAGGGACGGGATCGAATGAGCAGCAGCCTCGCTGGTGATTTCGAGCCGCCGCGCGCGTCGCGCGGAGGCGTGCAGAAAGTTGCGATCGTGACAGCCAAGCTGCTCGTGACCGGAGCATGCTTTTGGTATGTGTCGCGGCAAGTCGATTGGCGCCAGGCCTTGTCGACGATCCCGCTTCTGGATTGGCGCTGGGCTGCGCTCGCCACCCTGATAGCGATGTTGCAGGTTCCGCTGCTGGGGCTGCGCTGGCGCAATATTGTCGATGCGCTCGCTCCCGACGATGCGCCGATGACGCGCGCGGACATGATTGCTGCGACCGCGGTGGGGATGTTCTTCGCCCAAGTGTTACCGAGTGTGGCGGGGGAGGGGGTGCGCGCGTGGCTGCTCGTTCGGCTCGGCAGCAATTGGCGCAAGGCCGTGACCAGCGCCGTGATCGATCGCGGAATAGGCGTGGGGCTGCTGCTCGCGTTCGGCCTGCTTATTCTGCTGCTGCCATCCGGCCTCACGGCGCTGGGTGGCTATCGCGATCTGGTGCTCATCGTAGACGGTACGCTTGTCATCGCTGGAGCGCTCGCTCTCTTGCTCGCACCGAAGATTGTCCCCCTGCTCGCTCGTTGGCGGTATTCGCGATGGATGGCGATTTTGGCCGTAGACGTTCATCGCGTCCTTTTCGGATCGAAGGGGCCCCTGATCCTGAGCATTGGATGTCTCATCCACGCGCTCACGATTGCCGTCATTTGGTCGGTCGGGAGAGCGCAGGGCTTCTCGCTGCCGCTCGCCGACGCGGCGGTGTTGTTCACCGTCATGATCGGAGTGGTGCTTGTGCCGATTTCGATCGGCGGCTGGGGTTTGCGGGAGCTCGCAGTGGTCTCGCTTCTTGCCGGTTACGGCGTCGCGCCGGAAAGAGCGTTGCTGTTTTCGGTGTGCTACGGCCTGGCGCTGGCCGTCGCCTCGCTGCCTGGCGCACCGGTGTGGCTTTTGTACCCATTCGCGCCCGCCGATCCTTCCTCCGAACGGCGCGAGGAGCAGCCACTGCCGCTCGCGGGAACACGTCCCTCTGGCGCTGCGCCGGATATCGCTTAACGAACGCGAATAATACCGAGGGTTGAACGAACGGCCGTGTGCCGCGTGGCATGACGACGACTGGAGCATCGCGCAGGGTGGCCCTCATCGCCGGGGTAACCGGGCAGGACGGCGCTTATCTTGCGCGTTTTTTCCTTGAGAAAGGCTATGTTGTTCATGGAACGTCGCGCGACGCAGCCCTTGCTCGTCTCGATGGTCTGATTGCGCTCGGGATCTGCGACAAGGTAGCGCTTCATTCGATGTCGCCGGCCGACTTCCAATCTGTGGTGCAAGTGATCGAGAAGGTCGCGCCGGAGGAAATTTATAATCTGTCGGGCCAATCCTCGGTTTCGCTATCATTCACTCAGCCGGCCGAGACACTGGCAGGAATAGCGCTCGGCACGCTCAACATGCTCGAGTCGCTGCGCCGGCTCGGGGGGAGAGTGCGCTTTTATAATGCGGGTTCTTCCGAGTGCTTTGGCGATACTGGTACGCGCGCGGCGTTTCGGCCGAAGAGCCCTTATGGCGTAGCCAAGGCGGCGGCGATCTCGCTTGTTGCCAATTATCGCGAGTCCTACGGACTCTTTGCTTGTTCCGGCCTCTTGTTCAATCACGAATCACCGTTGCGGCCGAGCCGGTTCGTGACCCGGAAGGTCACCGGGGCGGCGGCCAAAATCGCGGCCGGCGGCGGAGCACGGCTCGCTCTCGGCAATTTGTCGATCCGCCGCGACTGGGGCTGGGCTCCCGATTACGTCGAAGCAATGTGGAGAATGCTGCAGTGCGACCAGCCGGACGACTTCGTTGTTGCTTCGGGTGTCGCCTGTTCACTGGAGCAATTTGTAGCGGCAGCGTTCCTCGAGCTCGGGCTCGATTGGCGAGATCACGTTGACTACGATCCTTCACTTGTTCGTTCCAGCGACATCATGTACTCGGTGGCTGATCCCACAAAGGCGGCACAAATTCTCGGCTGGCGTCCAACGGTCCGAATGCCCGAGATAGTGGCGCGGATGGTTCGCGCCGAGCGCGACATCGCAGGTGTCGCTTAGCTGGGGGCCGTTGACAGTGCCGTCACTGGCGAGATTGGACGAAAGGCGATAGCCCGCGTGGTGCAATAATGGCTGGATCATCGGGCAAGGTCGCCCTCATCGCCGGCGTTACCGGTCAGGACGGCGCCTATCTCTCAGAATTTCTTCTCTCCAAAGGATATGTCGTCCACGGCGTCAAGCGCCGTTCATCGTCCTTCAATACCGAGCGCATCGACCACTTGATCCATGATCCGCACGAGGAGGGCGTTTCCTTCCATATGCATTACGGCGATGTGACCGACGCGACCAATATCATACGGATCGTTCAGGAAACGCAGCCTGACGAGATCTATAATCTCGCCGCGCAGTCGCATGTGCAGGTGTCGTTCGAGACGCCCGAATACACGGCCAATGCCGATGGACTTGGGACGCTGCGGCTGCTCGAGGCCATTCGCATCCTGGGCCGAGAAAACAAGACCCGCTTCTATCAAGCTTCCACCTCCGAGCTGTTCGGTAAGGCCCGGGAGAGCCCACAAAATGAGACGACGCCATTCTATCCGCGCTCTCCTTATGCGGCCGCGAAGCTCTACGCGCACTGGATCACCGTGAATTATCGGGAGGCGTACGGGCTGCATGCCTCCGCCGGCATTCTCTTCAACCATGAGAGTCCGATCCGAGGCGAAACCTTCGTCACCCGCAAGATCACGCGCGCGGTCGCGTCGATCGAATGCGGGCTCCAGCAGAAGCTGTTCCTCGGCAATCTCGATGCTCGCCGTGACTGGGGTCACGCACGCGATTTTGTCGAGGGGATGTGGTTGATCCTACAACAGGACACGCCGGACGATTACGTGCTCGCGACTGGCGAAAGCCATTCGGTGCGCGAATTCGTCGAAAAAGCCTTCAGCCATATTGGCAGAACTATCGTGTGGCGCGGCAGGGCCGTCGAGGAGAAGGGTGTCGACAAGTCGACGGGCGAGGTGCTGATCGAGGTGGATCCGCGCTATTTCCGGCCGACAGAGGTCGATTGTCTCGTCGGCGACCCGAGCAAGGCGCGCGCCAAGCTGGGTTGGCGACACAGGACGAGCTTTGACACGCTGGTGGCGGACATGGTGCAGGCAGACAGGGTCGCGGTCCGCGAGGAGCGGGAACGCCGAAATCGACACGGCTGAAGGTTGCATTTCATGCGAATCGCAATGTTTGGTACGGGCTATGTTGGACTGGTCTCCGGTGCATGCTTTTCGGACTTCGGCCACGTCGTAACCTGCATCGACAAGAATGCAGAGAAGATCCGAACGCTGCAAAAAGGAAAACTCCCGATTTTCGAGCCTGGGCTGGACGCGCTCGTCGCCAGCAACGTCGCA
>WNFQ01001069.1_pt1 | contig 19268 bp, 19 predicted proteins | sample 5400171 | NCBI WGS metagenome assembly WNFQ01 (sample SAMN13153356, study PRJNA577476) | soil metagenome | isolation source: 20 cm soil under Madrone tree | place: USA:California | collected 2016-06-14 | reverse complement strand
CAACGTAGTAGGCCCACCCCTTGGCGAGTTGTTCGAGCACCTGGGCCTTCTGTGTGAAATCCTTCTCGAGCTTGGGCAGGGTTTGCCGCGGCGGTCCGAAGTCGGCGGGCGGCTTGGCTCCCACTGACTGCGGGCCGTAGTAGAGCCATTCGGACGCCACGTGCATCAGCACCTCGGACACCGAGCGTACACCCTGAGCGGGACGCCAGGCGTACTTGTCCGCCGGGATAGCGTTAGCCAGCGCCATGATCTTGGCATGCACCGTGTCCATATCTGCGAGATACCGATCGCGCAGGTAGGCGGCCGATCTGGCGTCCATGACCTCCTGCGCCACCACGTCGCGGGTACCGGCCGCCAACGTCGCCATTGCCACGAGAGTGACGCCGAGCCAGCGCCGACGATGCGAGATCAGAGACTCTCCTACGCGTGGGGCGCCCAGGCAGGGTCGCCGGGTGTATACGGCACGCACGGGTCGAAGCGCCCGGGTACTTCGACATAGCGCATCGCCTTCGTATAGCCAATTTCCGACGTGAAGTAGCCGAGCAACGCCAGTTCCTTCATCATGCGGAAATAGTGGGCGGGCGTATCGTCCCCATGCCGCGCGTCCATATAGACCTTCTGCTCGCGGTCGAGCTGCTCGAGCAGGGCCAGCCGCTGCGGGGGCGACGCCTCCATGAACGAGGCGTGGTGCATCGCCTGGCACGCCTCGTCCAGCTTCCGCATCCCGTCGCGGAACGTGGCCTGTTCGCCGTCGGTATACGTGTCGGTGACCATCAACGCCATGAACGGGCCGACCTGGGCGGCCTTTGCCCCCGGGGTCTTGGTCTCGGGTAGGATCGTCTCCGCGACCTCGTCGAGAAACGCGATGTCCCGGGTCGTAAAGGTCCCTGCCCCCCCGCGCGCCGCCGCGGCACGGCGCTGCGCCTGCTCGCACGCGCCGACGAGCGAGCTCCCGCCGACGAGCGCCATTCCGCCGAGCAGGGCGGTAACCCGCCGGATGGCTTCTCGCCGATCGATCATGGATTCCATGGAGCCCCCGTTCGAGTTAGAGGTTGCGCCGCGTGAGCTCGCTCACGGCGAAGTCCGCGGCTCGCGCCGTCAGCGCCATATACGTGAGCGACGGGTTGGGGCACGCGGTCGATGTCATGCAGGCACCGTCCGTGACGAAAACGTTCGGGGCGTCCCACACCTGGTTGTGCGCGTTCAGTACCGAGGTCTTCGGATCCCGACCCATCCGCGCCGTCCCCATCTCGTGGATCCCCATTCCGGGAAAGTATTCCCGGTCGTAGGTGCGGACCTGCTTCACGCCGGTGGCCTCGAGCATCTCCGCCATGTCGTTCATCATGTCCCGGCGCATCAGGCGCTCGTTCTCGCCGGTAGCGCAATCGATCGCGAGCACCGACAGGCCCCACTTGTCCTTCCGCGCCGTGTCGATCAAGACGTGGTTCGCGTGATTTGGGAGCATCTCGCCGAATGCAGTGGCGCCGATGCTCCACGGCCCCGGCTGCGCCATGGCGTCCTTGAACGCCCCCCCCACCCCCAGCTCGGCCACCGCGCGCGACCACCCCTGACGACTCGCGCCCCCTTGGTACCCAAAGCCGCGCAGATAATCGCGCTTGTCGCCGAACAGGTTCCGGTAGCGGGGGATATAGAATCCCGTGGGTGGGCGCCCGAATTGATACTTGTCGTCGAGTCCCTCGAGCCGGCCCTGCGCCCCGACCCGGAAGTGGTGGTCCATGAGGTTGTGCCCCAGCTCACCGGAGCTCGACCCCAGACCTCCGGGCCACACGTCGGTGGCGGAGCGGAGTAACAGCCACGTCGAATTCAACGTCGACGCGCACAGGAAGACGACCCGGGCACTGTAGTCGGTGGTCTGGTCGGTCACCGCGTCGAGCACCCGAACGCCGGTGGCGCGCTTGCGCTCGCGGTCGTACAGCACCTCGGTGACGATCGCGAACGGCTTGAGCGTCAACCGGCCGGTGGCCATAGCCGCCGGCAGGGTGGACGATTGCGTGCTGAAGTACCCCCCGAACGGGCACCCCAGCCAACAGGCGTTGCGGTACTGACAGGGGGAGCGTCCCGGCAGCGGTCGCGTGAGGTTCGCCGTGCGCCCGGGGATGATCCGACGCCGGCCGCCGAATTGTCGCTGCAGCCGCCCGGCGATCATCTCCTCGCCGCAGTTGAGCGCCATGGGCGGTTGGAACTGTCCGTCCGGGAGTTGTGGCATCCCCTCGCTCGACCCCGAGATGCCCGCGTGGCGTTCGACGTGATCGTACCAGGGAGCCAAGTCCCGGTAGCGAATCGGCCAGTCGACCGCGATCCCTTCGCGCGCGTTGGCCTCGAAATCGAAGTCGCTCCAGCGATAGCTCTGGCGGCCCCACATGAGCGAGCGGCCGCCCACGTGATAGCCGCGAAACCAGTCGAACCGCTTCACCTCGGTGTAGGGCGACTCCTGGTCCGAAGCCCACCAGTCGAGGTTCTTCTCGTTCAGCGGGTAGTCCCGCTTCAGCACCGGGTAGGCCAGCTCCATCGCCCGGGTGCGCCCGCCGCGATGGGGGTACTGCCAGGGCGCCTTGGTCGCATTGACGTAGTCCTTGATGTGCTCGACGTTCTTGCCGCGCTCGAGCAGCAAGACGCGGAGCCCCTTCTCCGTCAGCTCCTTGGCGGCCCAGCCGCCGGAGATCCCCGATCCCACCACGATGGCGTCGTAGCTCTCAGCCTGCACGGTTTACCTCTCTCGCTGTGGACTGCTGCGTGGATAGGGTCACCCGATTCTGGCGGCCGCACGCCATCTCGGCAAGGGCCACACACAGGATTGCGGAGGGTCGGGCGCGTCCGTATCATCTCGTGCGGTAACCGCACCCTGAGGAGCACGCCATGGCCGTTGCGACACGCAAGAACCAGGACAGGATCATCGCAAACGAGCGAAGGATCCTCCGGAATCAAGCACGGCTGGTGCGGATCCTCGACAATCAGAACAGGATATTGCGCGACCTCGAGGCGATGCTGAAGAATCAAAAGAAGATCCTGGCGAATCAAAGCAGGATTCTCGCCAAGTAGCTGTCGAGCCTCAGGCTACCGCGCGCTGATCACGAGGTCCACGGCGCCCGTGTAAGACCGCCACCGCGCGATCTCCTCACCCAGCGCCCGCTTTCCCGCCGCGGTCAAGCCGTAGTACCTCGCGATGCGATTGTTCTCCGTGGTGCGCCAGTAGGACGTCACCCAGCCGCGATTCTCGTAGCGATGCAGCGCGGGATAGAGAGATCCCTGCCCGACTTGGAAGGCGTCCCGCGACATCTGTTGAATGCGGTTGCTGATTCCCCAGCCATGCAGGGGCGCCAGCGCGAGCGCCTTGAGAATGAGCAGATCGAGCGTGCCCTGCAGAACATCCGTAGCTCGGGTCATACGTGCTCACTCCTGTCGAAGCGAAAGGGAAGTATAGCAATCTTGCGGAAGACCCACTAGACGGTATCTTCTCTCTCCCTATGCAAACCCGGGGCTCGATCGTTCTGCCGTTCCTTGTGATCGGGCTGTGCGCGCCGTCGCTGCGGGCTCAGACCATCGACGACGCCTTGCTGATGCCGAGAGGAGCCCTTGGCACCGGGGTTCTGTACGGTCACGATAGCTGGACCCAGTATTGGGAAGGCAGCGTCAAGCGGGACAACGGCAACATCGGAACGCTCACCACACAGAGCGTCAGCTGGGTAGCGGGGTACGGTGTGACGGACCGGCTCAGCGTCATCGCCGTGGTGCCATACGTGTGGACGCATGCAACGCAGGGCCCCCTCCACGGCATGCACGGCCTCCAGGACATCACGCTCGCGGCCAAGTACCAATTACTCTCCACCCCGCTCACGGACCGCGGCACGCTGCGCGCCATGGTGGTGGGCGCAGCCGGCATCCCGGCCAGCAACTATGAGCCCGACTTTCTGCCGCTCTCCATCGGTCTGGCCAGCCGGCGGTTCTCGGGGCGGTTCACGCTGAATTTTCAAGCTCACCAAGGGTGGTTCCTCACCGGGTCCACCGCTTACACATGGCGCACGAAGGTGACGCTCGACCGGCCGGCGTACTACACGAATGGCCAGCTCTTCTTGAGCGACCAGGTCGCCATGCCGGACGTATTCGACTACACCGTGAGTGTCGGATACCAGCGCGGACGCCTGTGCATTCCCGTCTCGCTGTCGCAGCAACGCACCCTGGGCGGGGGCGACATCCGCCGGCAGGACATGCCGTTCGTCTCGAACCGCATGAATTTCGTGAAGCTCGACGGACTGGTGATCTATGCCTTGCCGGCGCCGAGGGAGCTGGGAATCCGCCTTGGCATCAGCCGGATCGTGAGCGGGCGCAATGTGGGTCAGGCAACGACGCTCCGGAGCGGCCTCTTCTACACCTTCCACCTCTAGTCGAGAGGCACATACGGTGCGAGCGTCGCTTCGCCAAGCCATTCTCGCCGTCGCGGGCGCGGCGGCACTCGCCGGCTCAGGGTGCGACACTACCATCACGACATCGGAGGCGCTGCCGCCGCTCCAGGCGGCGAGCCTCGACAGCGGCGCCGGCAGTTGGCGCATGATTGTCTTGAGCGGCCCCACGCAATTCACGGTCGCCGCTCCGGCGGCGGACACGTCCGCCGCATATGCCGCCGAGCTGGCCGCCATCAAGTCGGCACAGCCGAACCTCACGGCCGCGCAGCGCCGCTCCATCGGGTATTGGAGCGGCGGGGGCGTGCTCCGCTGGAACGAGATCGTGCGCGAGCTGGTGGCGCGCTTCAATCTGCCGCCGGCGCCGCGCCGCGACGGCACCTACCCGGTGCCGGACCCCGAAAACCCGTTCGCCGATCCGCAGTTCCCGTTCGCCAACCCCCCGTACGCCGCGCGGGCGTACAGCTACGTGAGCGTGGCCCAGTTCGAGGCACTCAAGGCGGCGTGGTATTGGAAGTACCAGTACCACCGACGGTCGCCCGCCCTGGTCGACAACGGCATCTCGGCCTTGATGCCGGTGAGCGATCTGCCGGCCTACCCCTCCGAGGACGCGGTGCTGTCGGGGGTCACGGTCGAGATCCTGAAGGTCCTGTTTCCCGCAGACGTCGCGGAGATCACCCAGCGGGCCGCGGACGAGCGCAATGCGGCCCTGTGGTCGGGCAAGGCGGCGGCGAGCGACATCGCCGCCGGGCTGGCCTTAGGCAAGGCGGTGGCGACGGCGTTGATCGCGCGGGCGGGCCCCGACGGTATGCGAAACGCCGTGGGCAACGCAGCCCAATGGAAAGCGTTCGCCGACAGCGCGGTGGCGCGGGGCGAGATTCCCTGGATCAGCCAGGAGTCTCCGCCGCGGCCGCCGATGCTGCCGAATTTTGGCCAGGTCCAGGCGTGGCTCATGACACCGACGCAAGTCGTGAGCGAGCGCCCGCCTGCTCCTCCGTCCACCTCATCGGACCAGATGAAGCAGGATCTCGCCGAAGTGAGGCAGACGGTCGATCACCTCACCCGGGAGCAACTGGCCGTCGCCTACAAGTGGAATGACGGCGCCGGAACCTATACGCCGCCCGGCCATTGGAACGACATCGCGGCCGAGTACATTCGCGACGCGCGGATGAGCGAGGTCCGCGCCGCCCGTGCTCTTGCCCTGCTCAACATGGCAATGCACGACGCCGCGGTGGGTTGTTGGGGCGTCAAGTACTTGTACTTCAATCCCCGCCCGGTGCAGCTGGATCCCAGCATCAAGACGGTGATCGGGCTCCCGAATTTCCCGGCATACCCGTCGGGCCACTCCACCTTCTCGGCTGCCGCGGCGACGGTCTTGTCGTACCTGTTTCCGCAAGCCGCTCCCGATTTCGATGCTATGAAAGAAGAGGCGAGTATCTCCCGGCTGTACGGCGGGATTCATTATCGCAGCGACATCGAGCGCGGCAAGGAGCACGGGGCGCGAATTGGAGGGTACGCCGTAACATTTGCCCAGCAGGACGGGGCGAATTAATATCCGCTCCTCATGGCAACCACCGCCTTGACATCGCCGCCGTCCCAGCCTCACGGAGCCCACTCGTTCCTCGGGAAGCTCAATGGCCCGTGGCACAAGCGGACGCTTCAGGCGTTCATGATCATCGTCATCGCCCACTGGGCCGAGCACCTGGTGCAGGCCTATCAGGTGTACGTGCTGAAGTGGCCGCTGCACCAGGCGCGGGGTGTGCTGGGCCAGGCGTTCCCCTGGCTTGTGCACTCCGAGGTGCTGCACTATGGCTATGCCCTGATCATGTTGGTCGGCATTTGGACCTTGTTGCCCGGCTTTGTGGGTCGGTCGCGCGCATGGTGGCTCGCGGCACTCGTGATCCAGTTCTGGCATCACATCGAGCACGCGCTGCTCCAGGGTCAGGTCATCGCGGGCCGGACGCTGTTCGGGGCCGCCGCTCCCACGAGCATCATCCAGCTGTGGATCCCGCGGCTCGAGCTGCACCTGTTCTACAACAGCCTCGTGTTCGTTCCGATGATGGTGGCCATGTACTATCACCTGTTCCCAAGCGCCTCCGACGCCGCAGCGATGCGGTGCAGCTGCGCCATCCATCCGCACCCGGCGACGACGTAGATCTCCAGGTAGCTCCATCACTTAGCAGGCATGTCGATGTCGGGGCCCTTCGCTCGTCGTGTAGGGAGAGCCGGGGCTCCAGACGAGGCGCTCGCCGCCGCCCGGACCTTGCTGCGCCTGCATCGGCCGCACTGGCCCCCGTAGGAAGGGTAGTGCGAGATTCGTCAGTTGTGTTTCCTCGCCCCGTGACGGGGCGCGTCATGAAAGGAGCGCGTCATGAGCGGTGTACGGGTACTGGTCGGCACGCGAAAGGGAGCCTTCATTCTGACAGCGGACGGCAAGCGCGAGCGCTGGAATGTGAGCGGCCCGCACTTCGCAGGCTGGGAGATCTACCACATGAAGGGATCCCTCGCCGATCCGAACCGCCTGTACGCGTCGCAGTCCAGCGGGTGGTTTGGACAGGTCATCCAACGCTCGTGCGACGGCGGCAAGACATGGGAGACACCCGGCGGCGGGATGGGGAAGACGCCGGACGGGATGCCGACCGGCGAGAGCAACAAGTTCGTCTATGACACTGCTCCCGACACCGGCAAACCGCTCACCACGCACCAGTTTTACGACGGCACCCAGCACCCCTGGGAGTTCAAGCGCGTCTGGCACCTCGAGCCGTCGCTCACGGATCCCGACACGGCGTACGCCGGAGTGGAGGACGCGGGGCTGTTCCGCACGACCGACGGCGGCAAGACGTGGCAGGAGCTCGCCGGCCTGCGCGGCCACGGCACCGGGCCCAAGTGGCAGCCGGGCGCCGGCGGCATGTGCCTCCACACAATCCTGCTCGATCCGACCAACCCCCGGCGCATGTACGTGGCCATCTCGGCCGCGGGCGCGTTCCGCTCGGACGACGGCGGCACGACGTGGAAGCCGATCAACCGTGGCTTGCGGTCGCAGTACATCCCCGACCCCACCGCCGAGGTGGGCCACTGCGTGCACCGCATCGCGCTGCACCGCTCGCGTCCCAACGTGCTGTTCATGCAGAAGCATTGGGACGTCATGCGGTCGGACGACGCCGGTGACTCGTGGCGTGAGGTCAGCGGCGACCTGCCGACCGACTTCGGGTTCGTGATCGACGTGCACGCCCACGAGCCGGACACCATCTACGTCGTCCCCATCAAGAGCGACTCCGAGCACTACGTGCCCGATGGAAAGCTGCGCGTGTACCGTAGTCGCAGCGGCGGCACCGAGTGGGAAGCGCTCACGAAGGGACTGCCGCAACGCGACTGCTACGTCAACGTGTTGCGCGACGCGATGGCCATCGACTCGCTCGACAAGTGCGGTGTGTACTTCGGCACCACGGGCGGGCAGGTGTACCTGTCGCCCGATAGCGGGGCCACCTGGACCCCCATCGTGCGGGATCTTCCGGCCGTGCTGTCGGTCGAGGTCCAGACCCTGCAGTGATCCGGGTCGTCCTCCCGCCGCACCTGCGGACGCTGGCGCATGTCAAGCACGACGTGCTGCTCGACGTCGCCGGCCGGATCACGCGGGCGTCGGTGCTCGACGCGCTCGAGACCAAGTATCCGATGCTGCGCGGCACGATCCGCGACCACGTCACCGAGCAGCGCCGGCCGTTCCTGCGGTTCTTCGCCTGCGAGCGGGATCTGACCCACGAGCCGCCGGACGCGCCGCTCCCCGACGCGGTCGTGTCCGGGGCGGAGCCGTTTCTCGTCATCGGGGCCATCGCCGGCGGGTAGCCCTGCGCCGCGCCGTCGATCTCGCCGCCCCTCGCTCGTCGTGTAGGTAGACAACCACGAGGAGAGAAGACCATGCGATTCATGGTGCTGGTCAAAGCCAACAAGGACTCCGAGGCCGGGGTCCTCCCCGACGAAAAAGCCCTCACCGCGATGGGGAAGTTCAATGAAGAGCTGGCGAAAGCCGGCGTGCTGCTCGCGGCAGAGGGGCTGCAGGCGAGCTCGAAGGGGGCGCGTGTCCGGTTCTCGGGAAGCAAGCGGACCGTGATCGACGGGCCGTTCGCCGAGACGAAGGAGCTGATCGCCGGCTTCTGGCTGTGGCAGGTGAAGTCCAAAGAAGAGGCGATCGAGTGGCTCAAGCGTGCGCCGTTCGATGACGGCTTCGAGGTCGAGATTCGCCAGGTCTTCGAAGCGGACGACTTCGGTCCCGAGCTCAAGCCCGAATTCAGGGAGTACGAAGAGCGGCTGCGCGCGGCGGCAGCCAAGGCCAAGAAGGAGAGGAGATAGGATCATGCGATTCATGATCGTCGTGAAGGCCACCAAGGAGTCGGAAGCGGGCGTCCTGCCGCACGAGAAGATGCTCACCGACATGGCGAAGTACCACGAGGAGCTACAGAAGGCCGGCGTGCTGCTCGATGCCTCCGGGCTTCAGGCGAGCGCGAAGGGCTGGCGCATCAAATACTCCGGCCAGAAGCGCACCGTAGTCGACGGTCCCTTTGCCGAGGCGAAGGAGCTGATCGCGGGCTATACGATGATCCAGGTGAAGTCGAAGGACGAGGCGATGGAATGGGCCCGGCGCTTCCCCAATCCGGCCCTGGACGGCACGGAAGGCGAGATCGAGGTGCGCCAGTTGTTCGAGCTGGACGACTTCGGGCCGAGCGAGGCGGTGGAGCGCTTCCGCAAAATCGACGTCGGATGAAAAAATTTGCCTGCGTGGTGCGGAAGCTGGTCAAGGCGCGGATCGCGCAGAACGAAGCCAGGCGGTGACGACGTCCGACGTCCACCGCGCGATCGACGCGGTGTGGCGGATCGAATCGGCCAAGGTCATTGCCGGGCTCACGCGTATTACGGGCGACGTCGGCACGGCGGAGGATCTCGCGCAGGACGCACTGGTCGCCGCGCTCGAGCGCTGGCCCGAATCGGGTGTGCCGGATAACCCGGGCGCCTGGCTGATGGCCACCGCGAAAAACCGGGCCATCGACGTCCTGCGCCGGGGCAAGCTGCTGGAGCGCAAGCACGAGGAGCTCGGTCACGAGCTCGAAGCCCGCCAGGAGAGTCCCGAGCGGGAGCTGGCCGCTGCGCTCGACGATCACGTCGGCGACGATCTGCTGAGCCTGATGTTCACTGCCTGTCATCCGGTGCTCGCGACCGAGGCGCGCACGGCGCTCACGCTCCGTCTGCTCGGCGGCCTGACCACCGACGAGATCGCCCGGGCCTTCCTGGTCCCCAAGGCCACCATCGCGCAGCGCATCGTGCGGGCGAAGCGGACGCTCGCGGCGGCGCGCGTCCCGTTCGAAGTGCCGCGTGGGGCCGAGCTCGCCGCCCGCCTGGCGTCGGTCCTCGAGGTGATCTACCTCGTGTTCAACGAGGGCTACTCGGCGACCGCCGGCGACGACTGGATGCGCCCGGCGCTGTGCGAGGATGCGCTCCGGCTGGGCCGGATCCTGGCCGACCTGGTTCCCCAGGAGCCGGAAGTGCACGGCCTCGTCGCGCTGATGGAGCTCCAGGCGTCGCGCTCCGGCGCGCGCGTCGGCCCATCGGGCGAGCCGATTCTGCTGCTCGATCAGGACCGGGGGCGGTGGGATCACCTCCTCATCCGCCGCGGTCTGGCGGCGTTGCAGCGCGCCGAGGCGCCCGGCGGCGGGTACGGCCCGTACGCGCTCCAGGCGGCGATCGCCGCTTGCCATGCGAGCGCCCGCACGCCGGAGGAGACGGACTGGACCCGCATCGTGGCGCTGTACGATGCCCTGGCCCAGCTGCAGCCGTCCCCGGTCGTGGAGCTCAATCGGGCGGTGGCGCTGGGGATGGCGTTCGGTCCCGCGGCCGGCCTCGAGGTCGTGGACACGCTGACGTCGGAGCCGGCACTCGAGGGATACCATCTTCTGCCAGCCGTGCGCGGCGATCTGCTCGATAAGCTCGGCCGCTTCGCCGAGGCGCGCGCCGAGTTCGAGCGCGCGGCATCGCTCACCCGCAACGCCCGCGAGCGGACCCTGTTGCTCGAGCGCGCCGCCCGGGCGCGGGTGGATCGGCGATGACCGGGGAGAGATAGGTGGCTTACCTCCTGGCGATCGGTTCCGCGGTGCTGTACGGCGCCGCCGACTTCACCGGCGGCCTCACGACCCGGCGCGCCAGCACCATCCCGGTGGTGCTGCTCTCCCAGGCCGCCGGGCTGGTTCTGCTCGCGTTGATCCTGCCTCTCCTGCCCCACGCGTCGCCCTCCCAGGCCGATCTCCTCTGGGGCGCCGCCGCGGGCCTGACGGGTGGAATCGGCGTCGCGCTGCTGTATCACGCCCTTGCGATCGGAAGGATGGCGGTGGTGGCGCCGACGACCGCTGTTTGTGCGGTCGCCATCCCGGTGGTGGTCTCGGTGTTGCTCGGGGAGCGCCCGGCGCCGCTCGCGGTTGCGGGCATCGCGCTGGGAATAGTGTCGATCGTGTTGGTGAGCCAACAGCCGCAACCCGAGGCGACGGCATCACCGCGCGGCCGTCAGTCGGGCGTCGGCATCGCGCTCGCTTCGGGCATCGCGATCGGCTTCTTCCTTCTCTCGTTCGCCCAAACCGGACCCAATGCCGGCATGTGGCCGCTCCTCGTCGCACGCATGGTTTCGGTAAGTCTGTTCGGCGTGATGGCGATCGCGGGCGGACGGTCCATCCGGATGCCGGCCCAGGTGACCGCGCTGGCCATCGTCGCCGGCGTGGTGGACATGCTCGCCAATGCCCTGTACCTCCTCGCCACACGGCAGGGGCCGCTCAGCATCGTGGTGACGTTGTCATCGCTGTACCCCGCCAGCACGGTGCTGCTGGCGCGGATTGTCCTGGGAGAGCGCCTGCACCCGTGGCAGGTCACCGGCGTCGGGTGTGCGCTCGCCGCGGTCGTCCTGATCGTCAGCGGCAGCCGATAACGACGCATGATCGTTCATCTGATCGACGGCACGTACGAGCTGTTCCGCCAGTTCTACGGCCGGCGCCACGCCACCAAAGGCAAGGACGAGAGGTTCGGCGCTGTGGTCGGCGTACTGCACTCGGTGCTGGAGATGATCGAGAAGGGAGCGACGCACATCGGGGTCGCGACCGACCATGTCATCGAGTCGTTCCGCAACCGGCTGTGGCCCGACTATAAGACGGGAGATGGCGTCGAGCCGGCGCTGCGCGCGCAATTCCACCCGCTCGAGGAAGCACTCGCTGCCATGGGCGTGGCTGTGTGGCCCATGGTCGAGCTCGAGGCCGACGATGCGCTCGCCTCCGCGGCCCATATCGCGGCGCGAGACGAGCGAGTGGAGAAGGTGTGCATCTGGACACCCGACAAGGACCTGGCGCAGTGCGTCCGCGGTGAGCGGGTCGTGCAGGTCGATCGTAAAGGCCAGAAGATCCGCACGGCGCAGGGGGTGCGCGAGAAGTTCGGGGTGGAGCCTGCGCTGATTCCGGACTTCCTGGCCCTCGTGGGCGATGCGCAAGACGGGTATCCCGGCATTCCGCGGATCGGTGCGGCCACCGCGGCACGGCTCCTCAACCAGCACGGCGCGATCGAGAACTTCCCGCCGACCGTATTGGGGGACAACCGCGACCTGGCGCTGCTGTTCAAGAATCTGGCGACGCTCCGGACCGACGCGGCCCTGTTCCGCAATGTGGACGAGCTCGAGTGGCACGGCCCCACCGCTGCGTTCGCGGCGTACGTCAAGCGGCTGGGGGATGCGCGTCTGCTGGAGCGCGGCCTCAAGGCCCCGGTCGCGTGACCCCGCGGGCGTGGTGGCTCTTCGCCGCGAGCTCGGTGATCTGGGGCGTGCCGTACCTGTTCATCAGGGTCGCGGTCGACGCGGGCGTGCCGCCCGGATTCATCGCCTGGGCACGGGTCACGCTCGGCGCCGCCCTGCTCCTGCCCTTCGCCCTGCGGCGCGACGCGCTCCACGGACTGTGGCAGCGCGGCCGGGCGATCGCCGCCTACGCAGCGTGTGAAATCGCCGTGCCGTTCGTCCTCATCGCGATGGGCGAGCGGTACATCTCGTCGTCGTTGACGGCGATTCTCATCGCCACGATGCCGCTCTTTGTGGCCCTGCTGTCGGTGCCGTTGTCGCGCGCCGACAAGCCGACCGGACTACGGCTACTCGGACTGGTGATCGGGTTCGGCGGGGTCGTGGCGCTGCTCGGGATCGATGTCGCCGGGCGCCGGGAGGAGCTGCTCGGTGCCGCCCTCGTGCTCGTGGCCACGCTGGGCTACGCCGCGGCGCCCATCATCGTGAGCCGTAGCTTGGCCGATCTCAATCCGCTCGGTCCGGTGGCTGCGAGTCTGACGCTGTCGGCCGTCGCGTTGCTGCCCGCTGTTGTCGCGAGCCCACCACACGCGATCTCGGCGTCCGCGCTCTGGGCCATCGCCGTGCTCGGCGTGGTCTGCACGGCGGCGGGGCTCGTCGTATTCTTTCAGCTCATCGCAGAGGCCGGACCGAGCCGAGCGAGCGTCATTACCTACATCAACCCGCTGGTCGCGGTCCTGCTGGGCGTCGTGGTGCTCCACGAGCATCTCGGGCCCACATCCAGCGTCGGATTGGTGCTGATTCTGGGAGGCTCATGGCTGTCCACCGGCGGTCGGATCCCCTTCAACTCAGAGAACGGAAAGTGAGACGCGCATCATGACCGCACCAAGCATCACCGGGAAATGGCCGATGCGGGCGCCATACCTGCTCAGCGTCCTCCGGATCTTCGCGGCCTTTACGTTCATGCAGTTCGGAACGGCCAAGTTGTTCGCGTTTCCGGGCGCGGTGATGCCGGGTGGCGGCACCGTGCCGCTCGCGTCGCTGCTCGGCCTGGCCGCCACGCTGGAAACCTTCGGAGGCCTGCTCCTCCTCGTCGGGTTGTTCACCCGTCCCGTCGCCTTTCTATTGGCCGGCGAGATGGCGGTCGCCTATTTCATCGGACACGGATCGCACGGCTTCTGGACCGTTCTCAATCAGGGCACGCCCGCGGTGATCTACTGCTTCGTGTGGCTCTATCTCTCCGCCGCGGGGCCGGGGCCCTGGAGCCTGGATGCCAAACGCGGGAAGTAAGCCGCTCGACCGGTCCATCGTCGAGGGGCCGCTCGCGCGGGCCGTCTGGATGCTCGCCTGGCCCACCATGCTCCAGAACCTCATCGCCGGGCTCCAGGGCGTGGTCGATCACGCCCTGGTGGGGCACTTCGTGGGGTACGCCGGCAACGCCGCGATCGGCGTCGCGATCCAGATTTTCATCGTCGTCATCGTGTTCGTGATATCGGTGTTCGGCGGGATGGGTGTGCTGGTGGCCCGCTTCGCGGGGGCCAACGACCCCGATAAGGTGAATCGCACCGTCTACCAGGCCTTCCTTGCCGCAGTCGCGTTGTGGGGATTGCTGCTGGCCCCGCTGGGGTGGGTACTGGCGCCGTCGCTGCTCCGGGTGGTGAACGCCGCGCCCGCCGTGCAGGTCCAAGCGTTGCCGTTCCTCCGTATCATGTTCGTGGGCAGCCTCGGGATGTTGCTCTTTTTCATGGTGAGCGGGGCCTTGCGGGCGGCAGGCGACGCGCGCACACCGCTGCGTCTGGGCGTGCTTCTCACCGTTCTGAACATCGCGTGCAACGTGGCGTTCATCACTGGCCTCGGACCCTTCCCGCGCTTGGGCACCGCCGGCGCCGCGGTCGGCACCACGGTCGCGGGGCTCGTGGTGAGCGGCATCGCCGGATACCTGTTGTTCTCGGGGCGGCTCCCGGTGACCTGGCACCGCGGCATGAGCTGGCGGCCCGACTGGAGCATCATCCGCGAGCTGTTCCGCTTCGGGCTGCCCACCGGCTTCCAGGGGATCGCCATGAACATCGCGGGCGTGTTGCTGCTCCGCTTCATCGGCTCGCTTCCGCAGAGCGCCGAGGCGCAAGCCGCCTATGCGGTGGGGTACACTGAGCTGTTCTCCTTCATCACGTGGACGTCGGTGGGGTTGATGAGCGCCGCCGCGACCGTCGGCGGTCAGAACCTGGGGGCTGGTCGTCCCGAGCGCGCGGTGCACGGTGTGCACGTCGCGGCGGGGCTCGGCCTCGGCCTCGCGGCCGCGATCGGCATCCTGTTCGTCGCGATCCCGCGCTCCTTGCTCGGGCTGTTCGGCATGACCGACCCGGTGGTCGTCGGCCTGGGCGTCCAGTTACTCCGCTTCCTCAGTGTTTCGGGGCTGTTCGTCACCGTCGCCCTCACGTACACGGGCGGACTCCAGGGCACGGGCGACACCCGCTCGCCGCTGTACATCTCGATCGTGTCTCAGATCGTGGTGCCGCTCGGTCTCTGCACCCTGTTCCAGGCGACGCGCGGCCTGCGCCCCGCCGACATCTGGACCGCCATCCTCTTGGGCCACATCACGCGCTGCGGGTTGAGCGTGTTGCGGTTCCGTCAGGGAAAGTGGCGCGGGATCAAGGTAGTGGTGGAGCCCGCGTGAGCCGCAAGGGGGGGCGGTCGCGCAGGTCATTGCGGACGCCCGACGCGCGAGTCATTTTCTTCGCCCGGCCCGAGAACGGCCTCTCGCCGTCGCCCTGACGCCTCCGCTCCGACGCCACTCCGATCCCGAAGACCGTCCAGACCCGGGTCTTTCAGTCACCCCACTACCCGGAGGATCCCGCCATGCTCAGTCTCCATCCACTCTCCCGCAAAGTCATGCGGCTCGGCGCCGCGTGTGGGCTCGCCGCGCTGGCGGCCTGCGGCGACAACAGTCTCACCGGATTACCCACCGTCGACCTGAACCTGAGTCGGGTCGCCGGCTTCGATCAGCTGAAGGCGGCGCTGGTTCAGGCCCGCAATGAGGCCAACGGCGGCTTCAATCTCGACATGTGGGCGGCGGTGGTGGATCGGAACGGTCTCGTGGTTGCCGTCGTGTTCACCGGAGCGACGAACACCGATCAGTGGCCGGGGAGCCGGGTGATCGCGGCCCAGAAGGCCAACACCGGGAACGCGTTCAGCCTGCCGCATCTCGCCCTCTCGACCGCCAATCTTTATGCCGCCACCCAACCGGGCGGAACCCTGTTCGGACTCCAGGAATCCAACCCGACCAACGAAGAGGTCGCCTATGGCGGCGACGCGGCCGACTACGGCAGCCGCAAGGACTTCATGGTCGGAAAGCGGATCGGGGGTATCAACGTGTTCGGCGGCGGCTTGGCGCTGTATGACGCCGACGGAACCCTCGTCGGCGGCCTCGGGGTGAGCGGTGATGCCTCCTGCGCCGACCACAACATCGCCTGGAAAATGCGCTACAACCTCCGGCTCGATCACGTGCCGGCAGGCGTAGCTGACAATGGCAAGGACGACAACATCATCTACGACTTCACGAACGGGGTGAGCGCCAGCGGATTCGGCCATCCCGAGTGCTCTGCCGCGGCGACGGCGATCGGCGAAGCGCTACCAGAGACCCATCCGATCGGACACTGAACCCGAACCTGGAGGCGAGGGAAAAGCGTCATTCCCTCGCCTCCACGATTGTAGCCCCCCCGTCGCGCTGCTGCGTTCCTTGATCCCTGCCCTGGATGCGCGCCTGACGGGGCGGGCCCAAGTGGAGGTTGTTCTCTGGAGGCTACTGAGCGACCGCCCTACTCCTCCGGATTCTGGCTGAGGGCTTTCAACAGAACGGAACGAAGTGTACGTCCGCGACAAGCGCACACTCGACCGCACTGAAGTCCTCACCCAAATGGCCCTGATGCTCACGCCAGAAATGGAGAACATGGAGGGCCACCGATAGAGAATTCTTCTTGAAAACCCTAACTTACATGGGCATCAGTAGTGCCAGCTGGCGTGATCCGTGGCGACTAAACCCTTCTTAGCAGACCGCCCTCTCCGCAGAGCTAGGGTCTCGCCGCGAACATCCAATCGTTGGGTCTTGAGACCCATCATGAATGTGGTGGGTCTTGAAGACCCACTATGAGGATGTTGTGGCCCCCCGGCGCATCTGTTGTTGAACGTTAGTCCCTGCCTTCCAGGGCACAACACTCCGCTTCCCGTAATCGGCCGTTGTGACGTTCCTGGTGTCGTCGATCGCTAGGGCCGTTTCGGTGACACGAGGAGGAAAGCGCACGCCCGAGGCTCACCGCCGTCACACGCCCTTTGGAGAAGGGCTGCGGCGCGAGCCGTGTCTCGAGAAGCGCCCGAACCGTGCTCGTAGGCTAAGCCAAGGTTGTAACATCCCGGGGCATTCGCCCCGTCGCATGCCTTCTTGAAGAGTGCCACGGCCCGCGCGGAATTTTGGGGAACACCAGAGCCATGCTCATAGCCCCAGCCGAGGCTAGTGCACGCCTGGAGCGCCCCACGGTCGCAGGCCTTCTCAAACAGCGTCATCGCCCGCGCTGTATCCTGGGCGACTCCGGAGCCGCGCAAGTATTTCAGCGCGAGGTTCTCGCACCCACGCCCCTCGCCACCTTCGCAGGCCTTCAAGTAAAGTGCCCTCGACCGAGTTTGATCGATCGGGACACCGGATCCGGTCGCATAGGACACCCCGAGATCATTGCACCCGCCGGGCTCGCCACCGTCGCACGCCTTCTGGAAGAGCGCCACCGCGCGCGCAAGGTCCAGGGGAACGCCGGATCCTTGCGCATAGGCCACCCCAAGAGAAGTGCACGCCGGGAGGTCCCCGTCGTCGCACGCCTTCTGGTACTGCTTAGCCGATTGTGCCAGAGCTGGGGACGCTGCCGCGCTCGTCAGGACGACGCCTATCACCAGCGCAAGGGGTCGAGCGAGGTCTGAGATTCCCATGGTCCGCACGTAGTACTTCTGGCTCACGGGCAGTCTTCCTTCGCGGGGAACATGGTCGGTGGAGAGCGAGTCGTCCAGACGCTACTATTCGTGGCTCTGCACTCCCGTCACTTGACCCGTTACGCGGAGTACCCGCCGGTGCCCAAGTGCCATCCTCTACGCCACTGAGTCCATCTCATCGTGGTAAGCGCCATAGCAGGGGGTAGCTATTGAACGCGAAGGCGTCTCGGGTAGCTCTCGACTTGTTATTCGCGTTGCTAGCTGGAGTATGTGGCAGGTCTTGGCTCGCATCGCCTACCTCTCACTGAAACGGCCCCGCCGAAGTGTGGATGCGTCTCCAACACGATGACGCCCCCATGAAAAGTCCTCCTGCCGCTCCTCCTGTTCGCTGGCTTGGACCGCGGCCTTTAACCCTCCGACCGCGCCCGGGGAGTTGGAGAAGCGAGAAGCAGGAGCGTCGCCAGGGGCAGCGGGATACACGAGGGAACCCCTCCGTCGAAGCGAGGAACTCGCTGCATCGGTGGCCCGTGTCGCGTTGAAGACTTTTCTCGTAGCCGCAGCAGGGGCGAGTCCAAGAAAAAGCCCCGCAGCGGAACTCGTAGTGTGGCCAGCGGACTCCGCGGCGAGACTCTTGCGCTTGGAGCTCCCACGCGGGCAACCCAATTTAGCGAGACGCGGTCTCTCGCGCGAGACTTGGGCAGCCGCCGTGAGGTGGTTTCATGGAGCTACCGTCATGCATGGGACCGTATCTGGCCTGATCGGGTCCTACGGCTATGCCGTTCTCTTTTTCCTGGTCGGCCTCGAGAGTCTCGGGATCCCGCTCCCGGGCGAGACCGCCTTGGTCACGGCGGCAGCCTTTGCCGCGCTCGGGCACCTGTCGATCTCCGCAGTCATCGCGACCGCGATCGCCGCGGCCATCATCGGCGACAACGGCGGCTACTGGATTGGGCGTGAAGGCGGCATCGCGCTGGTCCGGCGGTATGGGCGCGTGCTTCACCTCAACGCATCGCATCTGGCGCGGGCCCATACCTTTTTTGAGCAGCACGGCCCCAAGACGGTCTTCCTCGGCCGCTTCATCGCGCTGCTGCGCACCTGGGCCGCGGTGCTCGCTGGGGCGGCCCATATGCCGTACGGCACTTTTATGCTCTATAACGCGCTCGGCGCGGTGTGCTGGTCCGTGATCGTTGGCATGCTCGGGTACGTGTTCGGCCGCAATCTGCCGCAGCTCGAGCACTACGTTGGTCAGGCCAGCCTGGCTGGCGTCCTGCTCGTCGCTCTGGTCGTGGGGCTCGCGCTCGCGTGGCGCTGGTTTGCCAGGAACCGCGCTCGGCTGGTGGAGCGTACCCAGCTCGTCTGGCAGCGCGTCCTCGCGGCACCGGGGCTCCAGCAGCTCAAGGTGCGGTATCCGCGCGCCTGGATGTTCATCGCTGCACGGTTCGCGCGCGGCGAATACCTGGGGCTCCACCTCACCATCGGGTTCGTCATCAGCCTTGCGGGGCTCTGGCTGTTTGGGGGGATCACGGAAGACGTCATCCATCACGACCCGCTCACCCTGTTCGACGTGACACTCCTCAACTGGGTGCATGTCCGTGCCACCCCGGCCGGGTTCGGCATCGCTAACACGATCAGCCTCCTCGGCTCGCCGGTGACGGTGACCGTTTTGGCGCTCGTCGTGGGCCTCCTCCTCGCGGCCCGACGTCAGTGGATCCTGCTCGGCGGTTGGCTCGCTGCGTTCGCCGGCGGCGGCCTGCTCGATGCGGTGCTCAAGCTCGTAATCCGCCGCCCGCGGCCGCCCTATGCCGCCGCGTTCCTCCATCACTACAGCTGGAGTTTTCCGAGTGGCCACGCGATGGGCTCGCTCATTGGCTATGGCCTGCTCACCTACGTGGTCACGGTTCTCTGGGTCCATCGCCGCAGCGCCCAGATCTCCGTGGTGCTCGGTGCCGCCCTGTTGATCCTGGCCATCGGGCTGAGTCGACTCTACCTCGGGGTGCATTACTTCAGCGACGTGGTGGGTGGCTACGCCGCAGGGCTGTTGTGGCTCTCCGCGTGTATCTCTGGCCTCGAGGTCG
>WNFQ01001068.1_pt1 | contig 19272 bp, 16 predicted proteins | sample 5400171 | NCBI WGS metagenome assembly WNFQ01 (sample SAMN13153356, study PRJNA577476) | soil metagenome | isolation source: 20 cm soil under Madrone tree | place: USA:California | collected 2016-06-14 | reverse complement strand
GGATCTTGCCGGCATCTTGCATTTGCTTGAGCGCGCCGACCGATTCTTCAATCGGAACTTTAGAATCGACCGTGTGCAACTGATACAAATCGATTCGCTCCAAGCGCAGGCGCTTCAAACTTCCTTCGAGAGCTTGTTTAAGATGTTCGGGTCGGCAATTTGGTACCCAGTTCCCCGGTCCCGGTCGAGTCAGTCCGCCTTTCGTCGCGATAACCAGTCCGTTCGGGTAAGGATGAAGCGCTTCTGCGATGAGCAGTTCGCTTGTCTCCGGTCCGTATGCGTCAGCGGTGTCGATCAAATTCACGCCAAGCTCGACTGCGCGGCGCAGGACCTTGAGCGCGTTCTCCCGATCTGGAGGCCAACCCCAAATGCCTTCCCCGGTGATGCGCATCGCGCCAAAACCGAGCCGGTTTACTGTGAGGTCGTCACCCAATTTAAAAGTCATATTCGTGGCCATTCTCGATGTCTTTGTTGACTCAGCTCCGAAGATTACATCGGATTTCCCGGCGACAAGCGCGGCTCCACTGGCAAGACTTATCTCGACAAATCTCCTCCGCGTGACGCTTCGCCCGTGACCAGCTTGAGAAAGTTCATCTGCCATGGCCGCCCCGGAGTACGTTCGCGAGGACGACCCTCAATGCAACTGAGCTGTTTCGTTTCGCTCCTGGATCAGAACCGCGCATGCCTCCTCAAGATCCCTGCCAAACGTCACAATGCCGCCTTCGTGTCCTGCCATCACGAAGAGCTTTCTTCGGTGCGCCTCGCCGGTCTGGAATAGTTGAATTATTTCGCGGGCCATTTCTGGTGTGCCGTACTCAGCGGCCTTTGAAGTTGTCGGAACTCGATCGAGAAGGGTCAGCCACAAGCTCGAGTCGTGGCAATGAATAACCGCACGCGCGGAGCCATCCGATTTGTAAACCGCTGCGTGAGTCAACGATTCGGATGATGGAATCGCGGCTCCTTCGTATCGGAGCCAGTTTCGCTCAAAGTCGTAAGCCACCACTTTCGCGCAGTCGGCGAGCGTCAGCTCAGACAAGGCGCCAGTCGCCGAGCCGGTGACGTAAAAATTGTTAGTCACGCCGTCTCTCACACTCAGGTTGCCAAAGCTGACGCCGTTCGACCTCACGCCGATCAATTGCAGCTCAAGAAGTTTGCGCCTGCACTCGTTCAGTTCGGCGAACTCATCGAATGGCGCGATCTCGTCACTTGCGCGCCCATATTTGAACTTTACGTATTCGCTCACGGTTTCTGTTTAGCGCCAAAGGCGCACAACTCAATTTTCAGCCTGGGGCGTCGCTCCAGGAGTCATTGTGGCAACCAATTTCCCGGGGCGATGCCCCAGGCTGAAAGTGACATAGCGCCGTTGGCGGTAAACACAATCGGGTCACGGCGCGTGTTCGGGAAAAAGAGAGAAAATACTTGTCTCATTTGCTTCGCAGATTCCGCGCTCGGTGATCAGCCCGGTCACGAGATGTCGCGGCGTGACGTCGAAGCCCAAATTGGCAGCCGCACTTCGCTCCGGCGCAATGTGCACTTCGACGTGTCGTCCATCCAGCCAGCCGTCGGCACGTTTTATTTCCTCGGCAGCGCGTTGCTCGATCGGAATTTGTTTTACGCCATCGCGCATCTTCCAATCAATCGATGATGAAGGCAGCGCAACATAGAACGGAATATCATTCGCCTTAGCCGCAAGCGCCTTCAGATACGTCCCGATTTTGTTTGCAACGTCTCCGGTGTAAGTCGTGCGATCGCTACCAACAATGATCAAATCCACATTCCCATGTTGCATCAAATGTCCTGCCGCGCTGTCTGCAATCACTGTGTGAGGCACGCCATGCTCGCCCAGTTCCCACGCGGTAAGTTTCGAGCCCTGATTTCTGGGTCGCGTCTCCGATACCCAGACGTGCACCGGCAACCCACTGTCGTGCGCGGCGTAGATCGGTGCGGTTGCAGAACCATGGTCCACGAAAGCGAGCCATCCTGCGTTGCAATGCGTAAGCACATTGACGGGCCTGCCCGCGTTCTTGCTCGCGATTGACTGAATCAGTTTCAAGCCGTGGTGCCCAATCATGCGGCAGTGCTCGACATCGTCGTCGGCAATCTGCTCAGCGGTACGCCGAGCTAAAGCGACTTTCTCATCGGCGGTGTTTCCGCGTGCGATAGTCTCCAGCTGACGCGCAAGAGCCCAGGAGAGATTCACCGCCGTCGGTCTTGTCGCTTTCAATTGCGTTGCTGCTCTGGACACATGCTCATCGAATGAACCGCGCTCCGCGGCTTCTAGCGCGGCGAGATACATGCCGTATCCAGCACTCACGCCAATCAACCCCGCGCCGCGAACATGCATATCGCGAATGGCCGTCGCCATTTGCTTGAGTGTGCGCACTTCCTCGATCACGAACTGGTGCGGCAAAAACCGCTGATCGATCAGTTGCACCACGCTCGGGTCTTCCAGCTTCAGCCAGATCGTTCGGAAATGTTGACCGCGTACCTTCACATCTTCTGATTTACGACGTACGCACTGATCGCAAATTCAGCAATCGCTTATCCCCATCGGGAGGCTCGCTCGACGAAACGCTATTCGGCTGTCAGGGGCGAGCCCGGCAGCGGGCCGCCAAATAGCGCGCACAACAGATTCTGCAGCGACCAATTATTATCCAACTCGACCCACTGACTTCCGGCGCGCGGGTAATCCGTTGCCGTCAAAATCGCAGTGACGCGACCGCTTTGTTTCAGCAGATACATTTTCGCGCCGGGCGCCAGATCAATCCAACCGCAAGCCCGGCCGCCGCGAAACCGCGCCACTGGGATCAACTCACCGCGACGGCCACTGGCAAAGAATGCGCTTCGTGCGCGATCGAACCTCACACCGGGGAATTGAAAATCGAATGGTTCGTCGCGGCGCGGATTGTCATCGCCGGCATAAGGCAAATTACTGAATGTGATCCTCGCCATCAGCCCACCGTTGCTGGGCTCCAGGTAAAGTTGGCGCCACGTCGTTGCGCCGTAAGCGTACGTCTGGGGGTGATCAGGGCTCGTGATTTTGATCGCGCCTGCAACGGCCAAAGCGCTCGTCGCAACCAAGGTCGCCAGAAAAATCGCGACTCGCATGTTGCGGATCTTATCGATTACGCGCGTGTTCGTCCAGTCGGACACGAATTATCAAAGGTCAATTCCCATACCGATTGCTCCGGGGAGTTCCTCCCAGCCACTGCGCTTCCAGAACTCGCGGCCGCGCGGATTATCCTCCGCCACCATGATAATTACGCGCTTCACTCCAGTCCGGCGCAGGCCCTCCAGACATTCATCAAGCAGACGCTGGCCGAGTCCGCGTCTCTGATAAGCAGGATCAACTGCGAGATGATAAACGTGCCCACGTCTTCCATCATGACCACACAACGCGACAGCAATGATTGCGGATCCATCCGCCGCCACTCTGCTCAGTCCCGGATTGCGCGCCAGAAATTGAGCAACGCTTTCCCGATCATCGCCCTCGGCGATTTCGATACCTTTAACCCGCTCCCAGATCCGAAGCGCCGCATCGTAATCGTCGATGGAAAATTCCCGAGTGATGATTTTGCCACTCATGATTGCTCGGTCATGTCGAGCGAAGTCGAGAGATCCCGCCAAGTCACCCCAAAGTTACACCACGGGATTTCTCGACTCCGCTCGGAATGACGTTTATGAGATGACCGGGCAAGTTTCAACCAAAGTAAACGTTTCCGGATTCATCACACGATTATGAAATATGCGTTTGCACTTTGTTTCTTGATGATCATGGCCGCGCTGGATGCGAACGCTCAGCCAAAACCGGGGGCAACCTTGATCATAACGAACGCTGCGATTTACACCGTAGATAATGAGCATCCGAGGGCCGAAGCGGTGGCTGTGATCGGCGATCGCATCGTGGCGGTCGGCTCGAAGCCGGAGATTGATTCGTGGCGAGGTCCGCAAACCGAAGTGATCGATGCCGGCGGGAAACTGCTCCTGCCCGGATTTAACGACGCACACCTGCATTTCATTCAAGGCGGCGCGCAACTGGATCAAGTCGCGCTGACTGACGCGTTAACGCCGCAGGAGTTTGCAAAGCGTATCGCAGCGCAGGTGACCAAGACATCGAAAGGCGAATGGGTCTTGGGGGGCCGTTGGGACGAAACCAAATGGCCCGACCCGCAGCTTCCGACCAGGCAACTGGTAGATCCAGTGACCCGTGACACTCCGATTTTTGTCGAGCGCTACGACGGACATCAAGCACTGGCGAACTCAGTGGCGATGAAGCTGGCAGGCGTCAATGCGAAAACTCCGGATGTTCCCGGCGGAGTAATCATGCGCGATGGGAGCGGGAATCCCACCGGCATTTTCAAAGACGCCGCGCAGGAGCTGATTTACAAGGCGATACCACCGATGTCACACGAGCAACGGTTGCTCGCTGCTCGCCGGGCGTTGGAGCACGCAGCTTCACTCGGTGTGACCAGCGTCCAGCACATGAATCCGGAGTTTGCCGACGTGGCCGCTTATTCCGAGCTCGCGGAAAAAGGTGAACTCAAGACACGCATCTATGCCGCGCCGATGGAAACGAACTGGCAGGAGCAGGCAAAAATCGGCATTCGCCACGCGTGGGGCTCGAGGTATCTGCGGCTCGGCGCGGTAAAGGGTTATGCCGATGGCTCGTTAGGCTCAAGAACGGCTTACATGTTTGAGCCTTTTGCTGATGAACCGGGAAATCGCGGGCTGCTGAGCGACGAAATGCATCCGCCCAGCGGCATGCGCGATCGGCTAATGCAGGCAGATGCCGCGGGATTGCAAATTCGCGTGCACGCGATCGGTGACCGCGCGATTTCAATTATGCTTGATATCTTCGGCGAAATTGAAAAGGAACACGGCTATCATGACCAGCGGTTTGCAATCGAACACGCGCAGCACATGGCGCTGAAAGATTTTGATCGCTTTGCCAAGCTGCACGTCATCGCTTCCATGCAGCCGTATCATGCAATCGACGACGGTCGCTGGGCGGAAAAGCGGCTCGGTCACGATCGTGCGCGCTACAGCTACGCGTGGCGCAGTTTTCTGGATCACGGCGTGACCCTGGCTTTTGGAACCGATTGGCCTGTCGCTCCGCTCAATCCCATGCTCGGACTTTACGCTGCGGTCACGCGCGCCACACTGGATGGCAAGAACCCCGATGGTTGGATTCCAGAGGAAAAAATCACGCTTTCAGAAGCTGTGGAAGCCTATACCATGGGCTCGGCATTTGCCGAATTTCAGGAGCGCGAGAAAGGATCCATTACACCGGGCAAACTCGCAGACATGGTGATACTAAGCGACAACATTTTTGAGCCGAAACCGGAAGCAATTCGCAACGTGAAGGTCGACACCACAATTCTGGGGGGCAAAGTGGTATATCGAGGACGGTGAATGCGTGATGCCTCAAACACGCCAGGTTTTTCGTTCTACACGCGAACTTGCGGATCTCAGCGAAGCGGGGGAATGAGAGTCGTGAAACAGCTTCTTGTCTTTGTCCTGGCTATCTTCACAACCCTGACCTGCAGCTGGGCGAGCTTGGGCGACAACGATGAGAAGGTTGAGGATTCATACGGCTCAATCGCCGAGCGACGTCTGCGTGACGATGGGACGGTGAGCATTCTTTACCACAAAGATCGGTACCTTTATCTGGTGATCTTTGGTGACGGCCACAGCATTTCGGAAACCTATTTCCACGCGAATGGCACTGATCTTTCTGAAAAAGAGATCTCAAGATTTCTCAAAACCAACGGCTTTGGCGCCACGTCGACACCGACCAATGCGGGAAAGGAATGGCACTTCCGACGCAACGATGGCAAAGCCGAGGCAATATACGGAACCGTACGCGACAGACCCGCGCTGACCGTGCGCGTACTTCATTGGAAACCTTAGCTGTTGGCGTCGATTGCTGAGGGCCAACTTCAATACTCCTCACGCTACGGAGCGCGCTTTGGCAAGACGAGCGCAGCAACAACTCCCACAAGAAAGAAGCCGACGATCTGGATCAACATGTAACTGGCCGTGTACACAGAGGGAAAGCCATACCAGTTCCAGTAGGAAACATTGGTGGCGATCGCCGCAAGGATTCCGGCAATGAGCACGAAACTGACCCGCCCGGCAAAGCTCGCAATGCGCGTTTGCGCCGGAAGGAACACGACCAAAATTGCTTCGAGCAGTTCTGTGCCGAATATTGACAAACGGCGCGTAGTAGGATTGAATATTGCGCGTTAGTTTCCCTTCTTGCTGGCCATTCTCTGGGCGAGCTGTTGTTCGGAAATTCGCAGTTTCAATCAGCAATTGCACATAATCCGCACGTATGGCGGGACATAGTAAGTGGTCGAAGGTCAAGCGGTTTAAAGGCGCGATCGACGCGAAACGCGGCAAGATCTTCAGCAAATTATCGAAAGAGATTACCATCGCGGCAAAAGCAGGCGGGGGCGACCCGAGTGCCAATCCGCGTCTGCGCAGCGCGATCCAGGCAGCGCGAGCGCAAAGCATGCCCAACGATAATATCGAGCGTGCGATCAAACGTGGCACCGGCGAGGACCGGGATGGCGAACAGCTCGCTGAGATTGTTTACGAAGGCTACGGCCCGGGCGGCGTGGCGTTGATGGTAGAGACTGCGACGGACAACAGGAATCGCACAGGGGCGGAAGTTCGCAGAATTTTCACCCAGAACAACGGCAACCTCGCCGGGAGCGGAAGCGTTTCGTACATGTTCCACAGAAAAGGCCAGATCAACGTGCCGCGATCGAGCATTGATGAGGATCGGCTGCTGGAAATTGCCCTGGAGGCCGGAGCAGAGGAGTTGACAACCGAGGAGGATCAGTATGTTATTCTCACTTCCCACGATCGGCTCTACGCCGTAGCTGAGGCGCTCAAGAAAGCAGGCGTCACTACCGATGGGCAAAAGTTTACGTTTATTCCGGATACCACAGTTGCGGTCAGGGACGAGGCCGTGGCGCATCAGGTGCTTCGATTATGTGATGCGCTCGAAGAGGACGATGACGTGCAGAACGTCTATTCAAATCTAGATATTCCCGACGAATTGCTGGCCAGATTGCCGGCCTGAAAAAGTATTGCTTCCAACAAACGCGCGTTAAGGCGCTGCCCCGCCGCATTAAAGAATCTTAGCTTATGAACGAAGAAAACGAGAACCAATCCGCCACAGGACAGACTCGCGATGGCGAGCCTGCGCCGCCGGAATCTGAGTCCGCCTTGCCGGAGCAACGCCAGCATCATTCGCGGCGTCGATTCCCGCGGAGACGTTACCGCGACCGGGGCGATCGATTCAGGCGCGGTGATTCACAAGAATCGTCAAATTCCTCTTCAAGGGACGTTGGTTCTGCGAGTGGAGACGTCGGTGTCGAGACTCTCGATCGACCGGCTTCAGGCGGACGCGAAACGGTTGAGGGCAGTGGTGAGGCTGGCGAACAGACTCAGGGCGAGCCCGAATTTGGCGACGGCATTATTGAAATTTCCGGTAAAGGCTTCGGATTCCTGCGCGATCAGAAACGCAATTTTGTGCAGACTCCGCAGGATATTTTTGTCACTCCTGAAATTGTCCGCCGCTTCGCCTTGCGCGACGGGATGTGGATTTATGGTGAGACCCGGCGCGGCAGCCGTGGCCCCCAATTGGTCAAGCTGCTCACGATCAATGGAGAAGAGCCGCCAAAATATCAAGGGCTACGCCCATTTGAAGAATTAACCACGATCAATCCGAACAAAAAAATCAAGCTCGAGACGGTGCCGGACCGTTACACGACACGGATCATGGACCTGATGACGCCGCTCGGAATGGGTCAGCGCGGGCTGATCGTCGCGCCGCCGCGCACAGGTAAAACGACACTTCTGCATCATATCGCAGATGCGGTCACCAAGAATCATCCGGAAGTGGAACTCATCATTCTTCTGGTCGATGAGCGCCCGGAAGAGGTGACTGATTTTCGCCGTTCGCATCCGACGGCACAGCTCATGGCCAGTTCCAATGATGCCGACATCAAGAGTCACACGCGCATTTCGCAGTTGGCGATCGAGCGCGCGAAGCGGCTGGTCGAAGCAGGTAAACACGTTTTTATCCTGCTCGACTCCATTACGCGCACCGCACGCGCATTTAATAATGCAATGTCCGGTGGTGGTCGCACCATGAGCGGCGGTATCGATGCGCGCGCGATGGAAATTCCAAGGAAAATTTTCGCTGCCGCACGCAACACGGAGGAAGCAGGTTCGCTCACGATTGTCGCCACGGCGCTAATTGAAACCGGCAGCCGCATGGACGAGCTGATCTTTCAGGAGTTCAAAGGCACCGGAAACATGGAAATGGTGCTCGATCGAAAGATCAGCGACCAGCGCATTTATCCGGCGATCGACATTTTTCTCTCCGGCACGCGTCGCGAAGAGCTGCTGCTGCAACCGTGGGAGCTTGAGAAGGTCAATCTCATCCGGCGCGGTCTGGCCGGTCACAAACCAGAGGAAGCCATCCAGCGTCTCTTGATGTTTGTGAAAAAATTCCCAACGAACACTGAAATGCTCAAGGGCATTCCCGGCTGATCCGCTGGCGGGCAGTTGTCTGTAACGCACGGATACGCTCATCTCGATTTTTTGCGCACTCGAAGGCTTTCAAAAAAGGTTTACCGAAAGATCTTTGGGAGAAAGAAGCGGCGATCGCGTGAGATTTCCGAACTGAGCACGTCTGCGATTCATCAAGCGGTGCTTCGCGCAATCGGGGCCGCTTTTTCCGGGCACGCCACTGGAGATCACCTCGACGTTGGCAGCGGCACTGGGGAATTGTTGCGACTGGTTCGGGCCCATTATCCTTTCCGTTCCTTTGCCTGCGATTACACCGATAAGCTTGCCGAGGTTGCCGGTTTGGAGATCGATATTGTTGATTTAAACCGGCAGATGCTTCCGTACGGCGAAAATCGCTTCACGCTGGTGACCTGCATCGAAACAATCGAACACCTCGAAAACTATCGCCAGGTTGTTCGCGAGATCTATCGCGTCCTACAGCCGGGTGGCGTTGCGGTTTTCTCCACCCCGAACATTCTGAATCTGCGCTCCCGTTTGCGCTATCTGTCGTCTGGCTTTTACAACTTATTTGGCCCTCTCGTGCCAGACGATCCCAATATTCACAGCACGCGAGGCCACATTAATCCAGTGAGCTGGTTCTATCTGGCGCATACTCTTCTAAGCGCGCGATTCCGCGATTTGAAGGTAACCATCGATAAGTATCAACGCCGGTCTCTTTTGATATTTCCGTTGATCATTGGCCCGGTTCGCGTCGCCAACTGGATCGTTTACCGTCGCGACAAGAACACCTACGGCACGCTCGACGAAAAGAATGCCTCGGCTGTTCGAGCGATGAATTCGCCGAATTTACTGCTCGGCCGAACTTTGATTGTCACGGCAGTGAAGCCGCCATGATGTGATGTTCGTACAGGGCGTGAATCGCATCGCGAGCATTGATGTAATCATGACGCAAGGCGTCGAATTCATTGTAGCCAAGGCGAACTGCAAACTTGCGTTGTTCGACCGGGTCGTCTGGAAGCGTTGAGACGCTTCGGTTATCAAAACGCCGCAGCACAAGCTCGCAGCGACGCAGCAATCCGTACGCATTTTTAAGTTTGGCAACTTCGGAATCGGTCATGTGCCCGTGCCGGTGAAGTCGATCGATGGCCCGCTCGAAATTTTGTTCCCAAATATTTTCCCGCATCTGCAGGGCTTGAGCGAGAAATTCCGCCTCTATGATTCCGCCGCGTCCGGTCTTTAGATCGAGCAAATCCGATCCGCTTCCCCGGTCGCGCCGAATGCGCTCGAGCATGTTATCGATTCTTGCCGGAAGATCAGAATGCTGACCGGCTTGACGCCACACGCCTTTTGCAAGCTCGATAAAGTCATCTTGCATCGGCCCGGTAACGGCACGAGCGCGAGTCAACGCCTGCAGCTCCCACGGCTGCGCGCGGTTTCCGTAATACCATCGATACGTTTCAACGGAACAAATAATCGGGCCCTTTTCGCCTTCGGGGCGCAGCCTTGGATCAAGTGGCCAAATGTTTCCCTCGGCAGTTGGCTGCGCCATGGCGATCATGAGATTCTGCGTGGCCCGGGTGTCATCGCCGACAAACAAAACGTCCAAGTCCGCGCCATAGCTGATCTCGTGTCCGCCGAATTTACCGAGGGCGATGACGGTTAAATGCTCGCTACCAAGAAGTCTGACTGTAAAATGCAAACAGGCTTCGGCCAGATCGGAAAGATCGGCGAATGTGGTTGTCGGACTGGCAAGCCCCAGGACCTCGCGCAGAATGATGCGCAGCAGCTGCCGCTGCCGGTAAGCGCGAATCGGATCGAGATTGTTCGCATCGGCGCCCAGCGAATCGAGACGCCGCAGATTCTCCGCAACGGATCGCGGCTGATGAAAGGCCGGGTCCCGGGTGATATCTTCCAGAAGTTGTGGCCGGCGGATCAAAAGCTCGCCGGCAAAGCGACTGGCGTCGAAAGTTTTCACCAGCAACTCGAGCAACCGAGGATTTGCCACCAGGAGCTCAAAGAGCAAGCTGCGCAAACCATACGCTTGTACGAACCGGACGAATTGATTCAGAGTTGCATCCGAATCAGCAGACTTTGCCAGCCATTCGATTAGAACCGGACGCAGTTTGCCAAATATCTGTCGTGTGCGAGGTGCGATGTGAAAACCTGCAGCGCTTTTCTCGAGATCGATAAACGCCTTGGCGGCGCGTTTCTGCTCATTGAAAATTGCCAAATCATTGACCGCATGCGTTTCGGCCGGAGCCGCGGGCGTTTTGGAGATGATGCGTTCAAAAATTGGCCGAACCGCGCGCATTTTTTCATGTAGTGCTGCCGTGAAATCTTCGCTGGACGAAAAACGAAGACTAAGTGCGAGGCGTCGCAAAGCTTCGGGTTCTCGAGGGACAACGTGCGTCTGTTGTTCGGCCTCAATTTGCAAACGATGTTCTACTCGCCGGAGAAACCGGTACGTCTTGTCCAACGTCAGCACGTCGTTCGTCGGAAGAAGGTCCAATTCACGAAGCGCTCGCAGCGCCTTGAGCATACTGGGTTCCTGCAGGAACGGATGCCGCGCTCCATGGATCAGTTGCAGCGTCTGTACGATGAATTCAATGTCGCGAATACCGCCGCGTCCAAGTTTCACGTCGCGTTCCAGGTTTGCCGTTCCAACAATGTCGCGCTCGATGCGGTGCTTGATGTGCGCAATTTCATCCAGCAAATCGCGTGTCGTGCTTTTTGGATAAATAAAGGACTGATGTTGCCGCGAGAATTCGTAGGCCAGCTCACGGCCACCAGCGATTCCGCGTGCCTTGATTAGAGCGATCCGTTCCCATGTTTCGCCAAAGCCGGCATAGTAATTTTCCATGCTCTCAAGCGACCGGGCCAACGGGCCTGCCGAGCCCTCCGGGCGCAGGCGCAGATCGACTCGAAAAAGTGAACCGGCCCCATGCGGAGTCGAAAACGTTTCGAGGATTCTTTTTCCCAATCGATTAAAGAACTCGTGATAGGAAATGTGCGGCGTAAGCTCGCCTTCGTCGCTGTAGAGAAAAAGAAGATCAACATCTGAGCTGTGATTCAGCTCGCCCCCGCCGAGTTTTCCCAGCGCGAGAATGGCAAACTCCGCCTTGGGAGAGCCGTACCGTCGGCGAAGTTCGGCATCCCAATGTTCGAACACTCGACGGATGCAAATCTCCGCGATCTGTGAAAGCTCGCAGGTGGTTTCTTCCAGTGGCGCTACGTTTGCCAGTTCGCGAAGTGCAACGCGCGTCATCTCGCGGCCTTTCCAGAAACGAAGCGCGGCAAAATCTTGCGTTGCTACAGAGTCACCCGCCAGAGCGTGTAGTTCGCTCAGCATTTCCGTGTATCCGCGGGCGGCAAGACACACTTTCGGTTGGGAAAGCCACAAGAGTGTTTCGGGATTTTGCGTCAATCTCGTGGCGCAACTGCTCGAAACTGCGAGCAGATGCACCAATGCGGATTCGCCGAGAGGAAATTGTTCGACCACGTCAGCCAACGGTGCGGCCTTTGCCGGCCATCGCTCGCTGAGCTGAACCAAAGTTGTCTCAACCTGCGAAGGGTTCAGCGATGCCGCCGTTTTCTTTGCAATCCAGCCGTTCCCACGACGCATTGCGCGAAACATCACGCGGTTTTGATCGAAAGACCAGTTATCACGCCCTATTGCACTACTGCGCCGAAGGTGGCGCGAGAACCTGCAACGCTTTTTTCTGAATTCGAACCTCAACTGGACAGTTGCCGGCCAATTCACCGTCGAGTTCCACGGGCACATCCTGCTCGCTCGTTACACGCAGGCGTTGTGTCTGAAAATATTCAACCTCGGGAGCGCGAATGTCGGAGCTGAACACCACATCCTGCAGATACTTCATGATTTCGAGGTAGCCGAGCCGCTTGAAAACAACGACATCAAATAGCCCGTCATCTAAAACGGCGTGCTTGAAAAATGGGAACGGCCCTCCATAAAGGCGGCCGTTTCCGATTAGTACGAACGATGCTTCCTCCACTGGAGCGTTCTCCGATTCAATAAACAGCTTCGGCGGTTTTCGCGCTGCAATCTGCGCCGCAGAGATGAGGTAGCTTAGCGGCCCGAAACTGCGCTTAAAGGCGAGGCTGGTTTCCTTTACGACTTGTGCGTCGAGTCCGACGCCGGCAAGCTGCACGAAATGTTTTCCATTGGCGCTAGGTAGATCCACCAGACGCACGTTCCCGTCTTCGATGATACTCCAGCAAACCTGCAGATTGTGCGCAGGAAGGCCAAGCTCCATCGCAAAGACATTTACCGTTCCGAGGGGAAGAAGACCCAATGCGGCATTTGTGCCGGCAATGCCATTTGCCACGTGATTGACCGTTCCATCGCCACCGGCTGCTACAATTCGCACGAAGCCCTCCTCAACCGCGTTTCGAGCCAGCGCTTCTGCCTCGCCCGGATGCGCAATCACACGAATCGGGCAATTGTGTGCAATCGATTCCACGCGTTCCTGCCAATCTCGAAGAGTTTCGGGACCGCCTGCGACGGGATTGAGAATGACAACTGTGTTAGTCACGCCGGAAAAGGTAAGTTACATCCCCGGTCATAGCCTCTGATGTCATGTTGAGCGAAGCGAAACATCTCTGGTTTATTCGGTTTGGCATCGATCCAAAATTGATCCGAGATTCCTCGCTCCGCTCTGAATGACATTTAGGCTTTAGTCTTTTCTTCAAACTCGCGCTGCGTAACGTCTACAGGGTGCAAAAATTGCTCCGGATTACGTTCATTTTGTTAGGCGCGACGGTCGCGCTCGGCGCGGCTTTCTTGCTCGGCGTAAACCTGTATGTGCAATCACAAGGCACACAAGCAAAGATTCAGCAGGAACTGAGCCGGCGGCTTGGCACTAGTCTTCGAATTCGTAACATGAGCTTAACTCCGTGGGGCGGACTCGAACTCAGTGGTATTACGATTGCGCAAAGCTCCTCAGGGGGACCGGAGAATTTCCTCGAAGCAAAAACATTTCGGCTCCGGGTTCGCTTCCTCTCGCTTTTTTCCAAAAGGCTCGTGATCAAGGAAGTGGCGCTCGTGAAACCGACGGTTGTATGGCCACAAAACGCGGAAGGAAAATGGAGATTACCAGGTTCACAAGAAGCACAATCGCCTCCTATTTCTACGCAATCGGCCGCCACAGTCGGCCACTTGGACACAGAGAACGCGCCCATCACTACGAACCCCGTGCCCGTTGTTCCCGCGACATCAACCAATGTTTCCCCTCCAGCGGAGGATGCTCTCCACAATAAGCCACCCAGACGAGAGCCCGGGTTCGCAGTGGCTCCAGAAGTTCGCCGAGTCAGCATCAAAAACGGCACTTTTAGTTTTCTCGATCGGAAGGGCGCGCTGCTCGCGAGCTTTAAAGGTCTCGATTTTCGTACCAACATCCGCAGCGCGTCAGCACTTCACGGCGATGCGCAGGTGGCGCAAATTTCGCTGCAGGACCGTTTTTTTCTGGAGCAACTCCGGTCGCCGCTCCGGTACGAACCCGACGTGCTGGAGCTTTCGAAAATTTCTGCCCGCGCAGCAAACGGCGAGATCAAAGGCTACTTCGCCATGCAACCAGAAGCAGAGGATTCTCCATTCACCACGAGCGTAAAGTTCCATGATGTGCTTGCGGATCAGATCGTCGAAAACGCCGGTGGTCCCAAGGGAATCGTGAACGGTAAATTGGAGGGCAGTTTCCAGGCTTCCGGGAAAACTGCCGATCCGGGTGCGCTCGTTGGCAGCGGTGAAATTTTCCTGCGTGATGGCCGGGTCCAACAATACAGCTTGCTCGTCCTGCTCGGGCAGGTTCTCCAGATCGAGGAGCTACAAGAACTTCATCTGGAGCAAGCCGAGGCAAAATATCATTTAGGTCCAGGTTTGGTCACGATTGACGAACTCGTTTTGCGTTCGCCAAATATTCGGCTCAGTGCATCGGGGACAGTCGCGTTTGACGGCAGATTGAAACTCGATTCCCGGCTCGCAATCAACGACAGAATCCGTGGCCAACTTTTCAAAGCCATTCGCAACAATTTTCAACCGATTGACGAACCGGGTTATACGGCGATCGACTTTCAAGTTGGCGGTACGATTCAGCGACCGACCACAAATTTAATGGATCGACTCGTCGGCCGAGATCTCAGCAGTATGCTTAACAGTTTTTTTGGCGGAAAAAGAGACAAGCCAAAGAAGAAAAAGAAACAGATCGAAGAGGCCGCGCCCGCAGCGACTGGGCGTAGCCCTGCCGACAATGCTGGCGGCGCAGGTGGCAATGCGGTCAGCGCGATGCCGTCCGTTGCATCGCCTTCTGCGTCAGCAGATGAAGCGCAACCTCAAGCCACCGCGACGCCAACGCCAATCGTTTCGCCATGAGGGTGATCGCCGGCAGCGCCGGCGGGATCCGCCTGGCAGTTCCAAAGCGAGGTGTGCGACCCACAATGGACCGCGTGAAAGCCGCTATTTTTTCCAGCTTGGGCGACGCGGTCATCGGCGCGCGCGTCCTTGATCTTTTCGCCGGAAGCGGCGGTCTGGGAATTGAAGCACTGAGTCGAGGCGCGTCGTCGGCCGTATTTGTCGAGAATGATCGGCAATCGGCCGAAGCCATCGACGCCAATCTAGCCAAAACAAAATTAAATGGACGCGTTCGACAGCAGGACGTTTTCGATTTTCTCCGCTATGCTGCCGGTGTAGAGGCAGCTGTGCCAGCCGCCGGGCGCTTGGCACAAGCGCCCCCACAACAGCAAATCATCGAGAAATTCACAATCATTTTTGCCGATCCGCCGTATGAAAAGACAGAAGCTGGCGAGAGCTTCACGGAAAAATTGCTGACAAACGAAGCGTTGCCTCAATTGCTGGACTCGAGCGGCGTTTTCGTTTTAGAAAAACGACCCGGCAAAACTCTTCCGGAAATGAAACAGTGGCATTTGCTGCGCGAGAAGCGATACGGCGCGACCGAAGTTCTCTTTTTGTCCCAAAGCGGTGCGGGGACTCACCGCACTCCAAAAGCGCTGCGCGCGAAATTTTTGAGGCAGTGAATTTTGTTTCGCGAAGCTTTTGGAGTGCGACGCGTCCTCGCGTCTTTTTCAGAATTGCCGTTTAGTGTTCAGAAAGCGTGATCCGTTTCATTTACAACCTGCTCTGGCCGATCGCACTCTTGTTCTTTCTGCCAGGATATTTTTTAAAAATGATTCGTCGCGGCGGTTACCGCGAAAAATTCGGGCAACGCCTTGGGATTTATGACTGCGACGCGCGCGCACGGCTGTCGAAGCAAAGATCGACATGGCTGCACGCCGTCAGCGTGGGAGAAGTCAATGTTGCGCTGAAACTGGCCAACGCGTTGCGTACGCTGGAGCCTGATTTGCGCTGCGTTCTGACCACGACTACCACAACCGGATTCGCTTTGGCGCGCAAAAACGCTCCGCCATGGATCGAGGTCATGTACACGCCGCTCGACTACTGGCCCGTGATGCGACGCGCGTTTTCTGTAATTAGGCCTGCCCGAATCTTGCTCGTTGAAGCTGAAGTTTGGCCAAACCTTGTTGCATTCGCGCGTGGATATCGAATTCCGATCGCGCTGGTGAACGCGCGTTTGTCACCGAAATCGGAAAAAAGGTTTCGCCGGTTTCGATTTATCGTCGCGCCAACGTTTCGGCTTCTTGATTTAGTTTGCGTACCAGAAAACGAAGATGCCGACCGCTGGGCAGCGCTCCGTGTCTCGCGCGATCGAATCCGTGTGACTGGCAGCATAAAATACGATTCTGTGGGCCTTGGACGGATAAACCCTGCGGTAGAGTTATTTGGAGTCCCACCTTCAGGCGGTTCTGCAGATGATTCGTTAGCCGAGTCGCCGGGCCGGCTAAAGCCGGAACTCCGAACTCCGAGCGCGGAAGTTCAAGAAAGCACAGACGAGGTTCCCCTTCCTCGATTCGACCCAAAGCACCCCCTCGTGCTTTTCGGCGGAAGCACGCATCATGGTGAAGAGGAAATTCTGGCCACAGTTTTTGTGCGATTGCGTCCGCAATTTTCTTCATTGCGCCTGTTCATTGCGCCGCGACACGTCGAACGCCTGCGGGAAATCCGCACGCGCTTGGATGCGTTGCGATTGCACGTCAGGCTCGCCAGCGAGCTGCGCGGTCGCCAGGAAATCAACGATGCGGATTGCGTGCTTCTCGACACAACGGGTGAACTTCAGCGCTGGTACCACATAGCCACTGTTGTTTTCATGGGGAAAAGTCTTACTGCGCACGGCGGACAGAACCCCGTCGAACCGATTTTGGCTGGCAAGCCAGTCGTCTTTGGTCCGCACATGGAAAACTTCACCATACTTGCGCGCCAGCTTGTCGCCCGAAATGGCGCAATCGAAGTTCGCGACGTTGATTCGCTTGAAAGGATTATTGTCAAGCTTCTGCGCGACAGCGGAGCGCGCCAGCGCCTTGTTCAAAATGCGCGTGAAGTTTTGAGCGCGCACGAAGGCGCAACCGCGCGCGCAGCGGCGCTGATTCATGAACTTCGTCCGGCTATGTAGCCACGGCGCTGCGCGCCGTCTTTGACGGATCAGTCCAGACAGCTCGAGATCCGTCCTGTAATCTGCTTGCGCGAATGAGCGCAATTCTGATATTGCCCGTCCGACAGCTGCTGAATGACCCTATCGTCTAGAGGCCCAGGACACCGCCCTTTCACGGCGGTAACACGGGTTCGAATCCCGTTAGGGTCGCAGTGACTGATGTTGATTCGTGCGTCGATAACGACGGGTCAAAGCCGCGAGGCTTGACATTGCTCTCGGGCTTCGATGAAACAGTCGGGCTGGGTGGAATGCGATGAGCTCCTTTGGTGAAATGTTCGGAAAACTCTTGCACGCTACCGGCCAGAGCCGCGCGGCTAAAACGGTCGAGATATATGGTTGGCTGATTTTTGCTGAAGGGATTCTCATTTTCCTTTTTCCTGAGCACGTTGCGCTGCTGTTGCGCTTTGGCCCGCTCGATCACGACGGATTAATGTTTTTCCGTCTGGCCGGGCTGCTCGTAGCAGGAATCGGAATGCTCTACTTCGTAAGCGGCCGGATGAACGCAGAGGGATTCGTGTTCGCGACGTTACTCGATCGGCCGCTCGTGCCACCGATCATGGCTGTCCTTTGGTATTCAGGAAAATTACCAGGCTCCCTCGCGCTGCTCTTCGCGGTGCAAGAGCTGGTCAGTTTTTCGTGGACACTGTTGACGTGGCGTGCGGAGCTCCGAAGAATGCTTTAACTTAAACCATCAAAAAGGAATTGAGCCGCCAGCACCGCTTCTGCCTGGCGGCCGCTTGCAAATACCGATCGTCGTAGTTGGTTTATCTATTAGTCGAAAACGATGGAGGCAGCGTTTTACCAATCAGAATCTGATCAGCCGCATCCGGGGCGGGCGCGGACGCTTATCAAGGCGCATCCAGAGGTTCGCCAATTGATGGTCCGCAATCCGTGGACTGCGCTGATTGCGGTCTCAATCGTAGCTTTGCAGACGGCGATCGCGTTCGCGATGGGTGCGTTGGGATTTTCCTATTGGTGGCTCAGTCTGCTCGTCGCATTCTGCATCGGCGCGTTCGCCAATCATGCCAATTACGTCATCATTCATGACGCAACGCATAACTTGATTTTCCGCAATCCGGGCTGGAACAAAATGGTGGCCGTCATCGCCGATCTCCCGAATCTCACGCCGGGTGCGATGGGTTTTCGCGTTTATCACTTGAAACATCATTCGCATCAAGGCGATTACGAATGGGACGCAGACTTGGCAAATCACTGGGAGGCACGGCTCGTGGGCAACAAGTGGTATCGCAAGGCGATCTGGTTAATGCTCTTTCCCTTTTTTCAGGTAACGCGGCCGCCTCGATTGAAAGCGATTAAGATGTGGGACCGCTGGTTCTCCACCAATCTGCTATGCGCGATCTTGTACGATGTCGCGATCGTTTATTTCTTCGGCTGGGCCGGATTTCTTTATCTCGTGTTCGCATTTTTGTTTTCCATCGGGCTGCATCCCGTCGGCGCGCGCTGGATTCAGGAGCATTACACGTACGATTTCGACCAGGAAACCTTTAGCTATTACGGGCCGATCAATCGCCTGGCACTGAACATGGGCTATCACAACGAGCACCATGATCTGCCGTCGATCCCGTGGAACAATTTGCCGAAGCTGCGCACAATCGCGCCGGAATTTTACGGCAATTTGAAGTATCACTCGTCGTGGAGCCGCTTGGTTTTACAGTTCATTTTTGACAGGCGGTATAGCCTTTATTCGCGGGTTGAACGGATGAAACAAAACGCCCGACCGCAAGCAACTCGGGAAACGGCGAACGGCGAGACTGACAACCTTGATCTCAGTGCCCGGCCCATTAGGTTTTAGCCATGGCGGAGCCATTACACCAAGGAAGGGCGTTCTCCAGGCCGCCCCTTTACGTCTCGAACAAGAACGAAACGGTCCGAATGTTCGAGAGCGATTTCATGGAATTTTTTTCGCGGGTGCACCCGATGACGCCATTGGTGCTTTACCTGCCGGTGGTCGGCTACATGCTCTACGTATCAGTTTGGCAGCGCCAATTCTCGCTCGTGGCGGTGGCGGCGCTCTTCTTGTTAGGCATTTTACTGTGGACGCTGACCGAGTACCTCATCCACCGGTATATCTTTCACTACGAACCGAAGACGCGAATTGGGAAGCGCCTGCACTACATCGTCCACGGCG
>WNFQ01001158.1_pt1 | contig 19274 bp, 19 predicted proteins | sample 5400171 | NCBI WGS metagenome assembly WNFQ01 (sample SAMN13153356, study PRJNA577476) | soil metagenome | isolation source: 20 cm soil under Madrone tree | place: USA:California | collected 2016-06-14 | reverse complement strand
ACGTTGCAGGTGGGCAAGTTCCGCGATTAGACGTTCAATCTCCTGCACCAAATCCTCTAGCTCTTTTGTTGTTTTTGCCATTTTTTCTCCGCCGGGGCGCAATCGATGAGGCCCGCTCGAACCACGCTGGATGAGTGTCCTAAAGCGTATGTTGCCGTCGCTATCCGGCATTCGCCCCTAGTCGACGTAGGAACTGCCTGACGGCGGGCAAAAGCCGCCGACGCGTCGGATCAACGAACGTGCTCGCTCGCCAGCACCTCGGTCTCTGGTCGAGTAGCGCGATTGCCTCATCCACATCGGCTTCGTCGATCACCAGCGGCGGCATGAAGCGAACCGTGCTCTGGCCGCAGGACAGCAAAATAAGGCCGTTGTGATATGCGCGGGTGATCAGGGCATCGCAAAGCTTTTTGGCCGGTTCCTTGGTCGCCCGGTCCTTCACCAATTCGACTCCGATCATCAATCCCTTGCCGCGCACCTCGCCGACCACGGCGAATTTATCGGCGAATCCCCTCAAGCGGCGCATGAAGTAGTCGCCGACCTTGACCGCATTGGCGCAGTATTCCCGCTCGACGAGATCGATGGTTGCGAGTGCAGCGGCGCAGCACACGGGATTTCCACCGAAGGTGTTGCCGTGAGCGCCCCGGGTCCACTTCTGCATGATGCTGCGCTTCGCGACGACCATCCCGATGGGCAGTCCCGAGCCGAGGCCCTTGGCCAGCGTCATGATGTCAGGTTGGACGTCCCAATGCTGCGCGGCGAACATTTTGCCGGTGCGGCCGATGCCCGATTGAACTTCATCGAATATCAGCAGAATCCCGTGCCGATCGCAGAGCTCGCGCAGACCCTGTAGAAATCCGTCCGGCGGCACGAGGTAGCCGCCTTCTCCCTGAATCGGCTCGATGAGAATCGCCGCCACCTCGCTCCCTGGCACATTGTGCACGAACAGCACGTCCTCGATATACCGCAGCACGGCGCGGCCCTGATCCGTACCCGCAAACAGCGGGCGATAACTGTTGGGGTACGGCACATGAGTCACGCCGGGCATGCTGGGGAAAAAACCCTTCTGCTGCGTGTACTTGCTGGACGTGAACGACAGCGAACCCATGGTTCTGCCGTGGAAACCGCCCAGAAACCCGATGAACCGGCCGCGCCCCGTGGTGTAGCGCGCCAATTTCAAAGCGGCTTCCACGCTTTCGGTGCCCGACTGGGCGAAGAAGCTCATGACCGGCTCCTTCATGGGCGACAGCTCATTGAGTCGCTCCGCCAGCTTGATTTGTCCTTCATGCCAGTAATCGGACGAAATATGCAGAAAACGATCGGCGGCATCCTTGATGGCTTGAACCACCGCCGGATGGCTGTGGCCGGTGCTGCACACCGCAATACCGGCGGCAAAATCCAAAAAGCGGTTGCCGTCGACGTCCCAAATTTCCGCGCCCTTGCCGTGCGACATGACGAAGGGATAGTCGCGCGGATAGGACGGCGAGACGACGAGCGCATCGCGCGCCAGCAGCTCGCGCGCCTTGGGGCCGGGCAAATCGGTCTTGATGTTCGGCTTTTTCATGTCCAGTCCAGCTCCCCCAGTAATGCATTCATCGTATCGAGTGCCCGCTCGAGCTCATTCTCCCCGATCACGAGGGGCGGCGCGAGAATAATCAAGTTGCCGCGAACCGCAAACGAAACTCCGCGCTCGCGCGCCGCTGTCACGAATCGGGCCATCGATGGATGCAGGGACGGCCAGGGCGCCAGGGGTTCGCGCGTATCTCGGTTCTTGACCAATTCGGCGATGGCGAACAAGCCCCTGCCCCCGCGCACATCGCCGATCACCGGGTGCCGTTCTTGCATGGCGCGCAGGCGCTGCAGCATCGCCCCGCCCAACACGCGTGAACGCTCGATCAATTTCTCATCCTGATACGCCGCGATCGCCGCCACGCCGGCGGCGCAGGCCAGCGGATGCCCGCAGTAGGTCAATCCGGTATTGAGCATGGTGTGCTCGAGCTTTGCGGCCACGTGCTGCGCCAATATCACCGCACCCAAGGGGATGTGCGCGCCGGTCAAACCTTTGGCGAGAGTCATGAGGTCCGGGCGTCCCGCATCCCCGTGCGCCTGCCATGCGAACCATTCGCCGCAGCGTCCGAATCCGCTCATCACTTCATCCGCGATCAGATAAACGCCGAGCCGGCGCGTTTGCGCGCGCAAGCCGGGCCAGAAGTTATCGGGCGCAATGATGCCGTTGGTGCCCGCGTTCGGTTCCATCAGAACCGCCGCGACGTGGTCCGCGCCCGCCTGGCCCATGACCGCGCCGATGTCGGCCACATTGCGATCCGCGCATTCGGCATCGCTCGCCGTTCCGTAGGGGCAGCGATACGCGTATGGCGGGGGAACGCGCAGCACATCGCACGCCTCCTCGTTGTGGCTGCGAGTTCGGCTGTCCCCGGACCAAGCCATGGCCGCGTAGCTCGCGCCGTGATACGAGCGATCGCGCGTGACTACTTTACCCTGCGGTCTGCCGCTCGCCTGGCGCGCGAATTTCACCGCGTGCTCGTTCGCATCGGCGCCGCCCAACGTGAAGAACACCCGGCCGCCCTCGAATCCGGAGAGATCCAAGAGACGTTCAGCCAGCGCCGCGCGCGACTTTGCGCCCCAGCTCGAATTCACGAAGCACAGAGTCTGTGCCTGCTCTTGAATGGCGCGTATCAGGCGCGGGTGCTGATGACCCAGATTCATGCACTCCGCCAGGCTGCTCATGTCGAGATAGGTGCGGCCCGATTCATCCCAGAACCGTGCTCCCTCTCCGCCGACGATGGTCGGCGCGTTCCAATCCGACTGAACGCACCAGCTGTGCAAGACGCTCGAGTTTTCCGCAATCAAGGGATACCCCGCAATTTCTGATCGAGATGCGCGGCAGTCTCCGCTCCGGTTCGGCGAGAGTGAAACGCCGCGCTCTTGGTTTCTGGTTTTCGCAATGGCATACTCGCAGGCGATTACGATCTGCGGGATGCGATCTGTCAACGGTTACAACAAAAGATCGCGATGAGCGGCGCCGCCTTGGGACCACGATCGCGCCGCGTCCATCCTCGGGCGTGCGTTCCCCACCGGCGACTTTGAGGCACGATGATGTGGCGATCTTTCATTGCAGTATCGGTGGGCGGCATGCTCGGCTGCCTGTTGCGGTGGTGCCTCGCGATATTTCTCAACCGCTACCTTCCGACGATTCCGCCGGGCACCCTGGCGGCGAATCTCATCGGCTGCTACATCGTCGGAATGGCCATTGCCGTTTTCACCGCATACCCGACAATTGCGCCGGAATGGCGGCTGTTCGTGACGACCGGATTTTGCGGCGGCTTGACCACGTTCTCGACTTTTTCCGCCGAGACCGTGATGCTGCTGCAGTCAGGGCGCGCTGTTTGGGCGCTCTGCGCCGTGGCGGCGCATTTGCTGGGTTCTTTGTTGATGACGTTCGCCGGCATCGCCACCGTCATCTGGCTCAAAGGCTAGGAGCCTGTCTGACTAATGATGCGCCTGCTGCGGCCGCCCCACAGCGGCATCTTTTGGCCGCAATCCCCGCAACTGCCGAGTCAACCGCGCCCTCGACACCAAAGCGCGCACGATCGGCGTAGTGTTTTTCTTGCCGGCCTCGATCACCAATAAATGGGTGATCGCCGCCTCTTCCAACACATGCAGCAGATCTCCGGCGCGGGCCGATTGAATGCTCTCCCACTCCACCGCCAATAATTTATCCCACGGCGTCATGATGTGCCCGACACGAATCTCCTGATGCCGGGTGTAAGTGGAGGTCTGCAGGAACTGCAGCGGTCTCTCGCCCTGGATGTCGTACGAGGTGATCAAACCCACGACGCGCTGCTCACGCACGACCAACATCGCGCGAACGCCCAGATGAATCATGTCCTGCAACGCGTCGTCGATCTGGCGTTCTTCGTCGACGGTGACAGGATGCTCGCGCGTGAAATCGGTGATCGCATGGATCGCCGGGTCGCTCGGATCCAGGAACTGGCCGTCGGCGACCGAGCGGCGAGGCAGTGCAGCTTCGCGGAATTTCGTTGTCGGTATCAACGATGCGCTTTGCATGAAAGCTAGACCCTCGAGGCTATCGATGGGTTCCCTGTGTACTTACCCGAGGTCTGAGCGCCGTACAAGAGTTCCTCGATGATTTTTTTCCGTTACTTTCCCGTGCGTGATATATTGCTTAGAGTACTAACCATTAGAGCTCTTCGTGAATGAACGACCTTGAGGAACGCTTCAGCGGCGCCCTGCATAACGCCTCCCGAGCCTGGCGCCAGGCCCTGGATCGCAGGCTCAAATACTTGGGGGTCAGCCAGGCGAGTTGGATGACCATTGCGGTCGCCGCCAAAGCTCGTGCGCCGCTGTCGCAGTCCGAACTCGCCGATCGTCTGGGTGTTGAAGGCGCCACCATGGTGGCCATGGTGGACCGTTTGGTGAAGGCTGGACTGGTCGTTCGCGAGCCCTCGACCACCGACCGCCGAGTCAAGCGCGTCGTGCTGACCCCGGCCGGCAATTTGCTTTACGACAAGGTGCGTGCGGAGGCCGCGGCGTTCAGCAAGGAATTGCTCGCCAATATGGATCCCGAAGCGCTGCTCGCAGCCACAGAAGTACTCGAGGGCTTGCAAGGCATCATCGACTCCATGCCATGACCCGGCCGCTCAAAGGCCTCCAAAGCGGACGCCCCCGCTCTGATGCACTAATCGGCCGTCCGGCCGATTAGTGCTCTGGATGGCGCGGGAGACTCAGCCAGCAGTTTGCCGGCTTTCGGCGCAATCCAACGCTCGACATCATCGAGGACGGTGAATACGGCCGGTACGATGACCAGTGTCAACGCCGTGGAAGTGATCAATCCACCGATCACGGCGATCGCCATCGGACCGCGGAAGTCACTGTCTCCTCCCCATCCGGCGGCCACCGGCAACATACCCGCCACCATGGCAACCGTCGTCATGACAATGGGCCGCGCCCGCTTGTGTCCGGACTCGAGAATGGCTTCGACGCGCGTCTTCCCGGCCCGCATTTCCTCGATGGCGAAATCGACCAGCAGTATCGAATTCTTCGCGACGATGCCCATCAACATCAAAACACCGATCACCACCGGAAGCGATAATGGCAGGCCGGTGAGCAGCAGCGCGAGTACGGCGCCGCCCAGGGACAGCGGCAGGGCGGATAGAATCGTAATGGGCTGGAGAACGCGCACGAACAGCAGCACCAGCACGGCAAACACCATGAGGATGCCGGCGCCGACGGCCAACACGAAATTCTGGTACAGCTCGTTCATGAACTCGACGTTCTGGGTCTCGACCAAGTGCACGCCTTCGGGCAAATGCTTCATGGTGGGCAGCGCATATATTTTCTTGAGAGCGGTGCCCAGTTCGACGCCCGGACTCAAGTCGGTTTCAAGAAAGACGCGCCGGCTTTGATTGTAGCGGCGCACGGCCGAGGGGCCTTGGCCGAAACTCAAATCGGCAACGGATTTGAGCGGCACGCTGGCGCCCGAGGCCGTGGGCACCGGGAGATTCTCCAGCGTCGTCAGATCGCGCCTCGCGCTCTCGATCAGGCTGACGCGGATGGGGATCTGCCGGTCGCTCAAGGAAAACTTCGCGCCATTCTGCGGCAGATCTCCGAGCGTCGCGATGCGGATCGTCTGACTGATGCTTTGCACGCTGACACCCAATTGCGCCGCGATATCCAGGCGCGGGTGCACCACGATTTCCGGACGCGGCAAATCTCCCCTGATCCGCGCGTCCCGGACCTCCGGCAGCGCACGCATTTGCGCCAGGACTTGACGGCCCGTCCGCTCCACCAGGCGCGAATCATCGCCGGTCAAATACAACTGAATGTCGCGGCCGCCGCCGCCTTCGGAAAAGCTCAAATGCCCGTCCGGCACTTGACTCAAGCGAGGCATCATCTTCTGCTCCCACTGCTTCTGGGTCAGGGCTCGCAGGGAGCGCGGCACGAGGCTGATATAAGTCGTGCCGTTGCGAATCTCGCCGTCCTCACCGCCTACGAATTCGACGATGTCGGTCACCTCCGGCGATTGCCTCAGGATGGCGGCTGCAGCCGCCGAGACCCGCGACGTATCCGCCAATGTACCGCCCGGCGGCAGTTCGATTTCCAGCGTCGCGCTGGCGAAATCCTCAGGAGGGATGAACGCCGTCGGTATGATCATCAAACAGGCCACCGACAGCGCAAAGAATACAGCGCCCGCGGCGATGGTCTTCCAGCGGTTAGCAACACACCAGCGCAGCATCCTCAAATAGCGCGTCATGATCGGCCCGTCGGCATCGTGTACGACGAGGGAGTCGCTGCGCAGCGCGTAGGCAGCCAATACCGGAGTGATGAGCCGCGCGACCATGAGCGAGATGAAGACGGCCGCCGCGACAGTCAGGCCGAATTGTTTGAAGTACTGGCCGCTCACACCGCTCATGAAACTTACCGGCAGAAACACCGCGATGATGGTGGCCGACGTCGCCACCACCGCCAGGCCGATTTCGTCCGCCGCATCGATGGCCGCTTGAAAGCAGCTCTTGCCCATGCGCATGTGCCGAACGATGTTTTCTATTTCGACGATGGCGTCGTCCACGAGTATGCCGGCAACCAGAGAGAGCCCGAGCAGCGTGATTTGATTGAGGGTGAAGCCCATCCATTGCATGAAGACGAAGGTGGGTATCGCCGACAGCGGAATGGCCAGCGCGGAGATCACCGTCGCGCGCACATTGCGCAGAAAAAGCCATACGACGGCGACCGCGAGAACCGACCCTTCCACGAGGGCGCTCATCGCCGAGTGGTAGGTGCGCATGGTATGGTCGACCGTGGTGAAAACGGCTGTCATGCTGACCGCGGAATTCTCGGCCCTGATCTTGTCCAGCTCGGTGTTGACCGCGCTCGCCACGGTGACATCCGAGGCGCCCTTGGCTTTGAACACGCCGAAAGTGGTCGCCGAGCGGCCGTTGAGTCTCGCGATGGTGCGCACCTCTGCGATGCCATCGTGCACGTCGGCAATTTCGCGCAGGCGCACCGATTTCCCTCCGGGAACGATCACTTGGGTATCCCCGAGCGCCTCCGCCGTTCTCGCGCCGGCCAGCACGCGGATCGCCTGTTCGCCGCCGCCCACCTGGGCGCGGCCGCCGGCGGCATCCATGTTGAGCGCTCGCAATTGCTCATTGACTTCGACGGCGGTGAGGCGCAGAGCCTGCAGCCGGCCGGGGTCCAATTCGACTCGGATCTCGCGGTCGACGCCGCCGCTTCGCGACACCTGTGCGACGCCGGGGATCGCGAGCAGCCGTTTGGTCACGGTATTGTCGATGAACCAGCTGAGCTGTGCAGGGGTCAAGCTCGTCGTAGTCACCGCATAGTAGGCGAATGCGCCGCCGTCGATGTTGACTCGCGTCACCAGCGGTTCGAGTATCCCCTGCGGCAGATCATTGCGAACTTTGGCGACCGCGTCGCGAACATCGGTTACCGCACGATCGATCGGCGTACCGATCTCGAACTGCACGAAGCTCGTGGTTTGACCCTCGACGATGTAGGTCGTGATATTGCGCACATTGCCGATGTTCGATATCGAGCCTTCCACCTTCTGTGCGATCTGCGTTTCCATCTCGGTCGGCGCGGCGCCCGGCTGAGCAATGGCGACGTTGACCACGGGAAAGGTCACATCCGGATCAAGATTGATGGGCAGGCGAATGAACGCGACGACGCCCAGGAAAAACAGCACGACGAACAGCACGATCGGCGTGACCGGATGACGGATGGCCCAAGCCGAAATATTTTTCATGTCCGGCTCGAATCTTTCAAAACCGGATTGACCAGTTCGCCCTCCTGCAAGAACGCCCCGGCGGTGGCGACGACCTGGTCCTTGCTGCTTACACCCTCGGCGATGGTCACTCCGTTCTGCACTATCCCCGACACCCGCACCGCGCGGCGCTCGACCTTGTGCTGCGCGTTCACGATCAAGACGTAGCTACCCTTGTCGTCGGTCAGCACGGCGGTCTGCGGCAGAACCGCGCGGTCGGCGTTGCTCACCGTCACGTCGGCGCGCGCGAATGCGCCGGGTCGCAGATTCGGGTCCGGAACCAGGGAGACTCGAACCTGCCCTAAGCGGGTCTGCGGGTCGATGACGGCGCCGAGGAGACGGACGTGGCCTTCGTAGGCGCGGGTAATGCCGGTCAACCGCACATTGACGGACTGACCCACCTTGAGCAAGGGTAAATCCTGCTCGGCAACCTCGCCTCGCAGCTCGACTTCACCGCCTTCCGACAGGCGGAACAGCGCCTCGCCGCCCGGCGTCGCGGTTTGCCCCACTTCGACGTTGCGAGTCAATATGATCCCATCCGCCGGTGCGCGCACAGCCGCGCGCGCAAGACGCGCCTGTGCCTCCGCAAGCTGCGCGGCGGCGACCTTGACCTTGGCGGCGGCGGTCAATGTGGCGGACTTGCGGCGCTGCGTTTCTTCGGCCGACAACGCGCCCGACGCGCCGACCGCCTGCGCGCGGCGGTATTCCGCTTCGGCGAGATCAGCCTCGGCGCGCGCCTGCTCGAGCGCTGCCTCGAGATTGGCCACCTGCGGCTCCAGCACCGAGACATTCAAACGCGCCAGCACCTGGCCGCGCTTCACATGGTCACCGGCTTCGACATAGATCGCCGCGACGCGTCCGGCCTCGCCTTCGACGCCGATGGGCATGTCGTATCGCGCCGCAATGGTACCGATGATGCTGACGGTCGTGGGCAGAGTGCTGACGCCGACCTCAGTGACCGACACCGTCGGAATGGGGACCTTGTTGACGAGAGTCTTCACCCCCAAGGCATGGGTCAGCCGCATGGCCAATAAAACCACCACGCCGACGACGGCGATCCCGATCGCAATCGTCACCCACAGATTGCGCCGGCCCGCGAACGGGGCGGCAATCGATTGGGGGTACTCACTCGATGCACTCATTACACGACATCCCAGGGATAACTTCCTTTGTCCAGGATGAAACCGGCCAAGCCGTTCATCTCCTCGTCCTCGTTGCGCGTGATTCGCCGCACGGTGTTCGCCATGCGCCGCTTCGCCTGTTGAGCGAAGATGCGTGCGATCCCGACGGCCTGGGCTCCTTGCTCGCCGGGTGCCTTACTCAAGGCCGTCGCCCGAGACAATACGCATAACCCGACAAATAGATCGATGCCGATGTCGGCGATGCGCTTCAAGTCATGCTGACGATCGGCAATCGCCTTGCCGTGCTTGCGCAGCAAGTAGTCCGACGCCTTGGCGAGTTCCACAGTATACCGCTCATAGACCTCCGCCGCCTCACGCAGCGTGTCGGGCATCTGAGCCAGGATCTTGTCGCGCCCCACCCCGGTCGCCTGCGTCAGACGCTTTTCCGCGTAGTCGGTCAAAACGCCGAATCCCTTGATGAAATTATTGAAAATGTCGTCTACCGCGGCTTTCAGCTCCCCCAGCGACTTGCCGAGGTCCTTGAGGCCGGATAGAGCGATATACAGCCTGAGAACCTCATTGGTTCCCTCGAATATCGTTAAAATGCGGCAGTCGCGGGTGATCTGCTCATAGGGAGAGTCGCGCATGTAGCCGCTGCCGGCGGCTATCTGCAATGCCTCGTAGGCGCTGCGCTGCAAGGCTTCGCTGGCAAAGACCTTGCTCATCGCCGCTTCCACCGAATAATCCTCATCCCCGGAATCGATGTAGTGGGCGACCATCCACACGACGCTTTCGGCGGCAAAGCAATCGACCGTCATTTGCGCGAGTTTTTCGCGGACCAGGCCGAATTTCGCAATAGGAGTGTCGAATTGCTTGCGCGTCTCTGCCTGCCGGGTCGCATGGGCAATGAGCGTCTTCATGCCCCCGACCGCACCGCCGCCGAGGCCGGTGCGCCCATTGTTCAATATCGCCATGGCGACCTTGAACCCCTTGCCTTCGGCGTCGAGCACATTGGCGGCGGGAACCCGCACGTCCGCGAAACTCACCGTGGTAGTCGAGGAGGCACGGATTCCCATCTTGTCTTCGTGCTGGCCGTGGCTGACGCCCGGCCATGCGGCCTCGACCACGAATGCCGTGATCTTGCCCGCGGCCGATGAGGTGCGTGCGAAGACCGTATACAGGTCGGCAATGCCGCCGTTGGTAATCCAGATCTTCTCGCCATTGAGGACCCAACTACCGTCGGCGTTCTTGACCGCCCGGGTGCGAATCGAGGCGGCGTCTGAACCGGCACCGGACTCGGTCAGGCAAAACGCCGCGATCATTTCCCCGCCGGCCAGTTTGGGCAGGTAGCGCGCCTTCTGCTCGGCGGTGCCGAACAACAAGATGCCCTTCATGCCGATGGAGCTGTGCGCGCCGATGGTGAGCGACACCGAGCTGTCGTGAGAGCTCGTCTGGCTCAACACGCGCGCGTACCCGGCGTTCGACAGGCCGAGGCCGCCGTGCTCCTCGGGGATGATGAGGCCGAACAACCCGAGATCACGCAGGCCTTGAATGAACTCGGCCGGCTGTTCGGCGGCGCGGTCCCAGCGCTTGAAATCTTGATGCTTAGGTCCCAAGAACTGGTCGATGGCATCGACCATCATTCCCAGAACTTCGCGGTCCTTATCGCGCAGAGCCGGGTATGGAAAGAGTCGATCTTCCAGGATCCTTCCCGCCATGAGATTTTTCGCAACGCTCATATCGACCACCTACTCGGCGACGCGATCAATCACCAGATTGCGCACTCCGTCGCGGCCCACATCATAGGAGAGTTCGCCGTACAAATCCCCTGCCGACGGCACGGGCTGCCCGCTGAACGACACTCGCGCCGTGATGGATACCTGTTGGCCCTTCGCCAGAACGCGCCCCGGCAACATGGAGTCGGCCTGCGACAGATGAACCTGGGTGCCGATCGCGGTGCTCGTCAGCCGCTTGGCGGCCAGCGGTGGTCCACGGCTCCCGGGCTCACGTGCAAAGACGAACAAAGGGGCCTCCGATACCAGTCGTGATTTCAGGGCGGGCGCAATGCTGATATTGACGGTGACTTCCGCTGGGCTCGAGGGCCCCGTCGAGGCGCTCGTCCCTGCCGGCGGCGCACTCGTCTCTGCCGGTGGCGCACCGCTGCCGGGCGAAGCCGTGTCGGCCGCGCCGCCGGCTGCGGGGCTGCCCGGCGGCGCACCCAGTTCCGCAATGCGTGCATCGAGCATTTGGACGATCTGCGGCGGCGGATTCAACGCTTTGAGCGCCTGCCAGCGCGTGCGCGCGAGTGCGCGATCGCCGCGCACCGCCGCAGCGAAACCGGCGTATAGGAGAGCCTTCGGATTGCCGGGCGCCAAAGCCAAGGCGTCCTCGAACAGCTGTGCGGCCTGGGGCGTGATATCGCCGCCCGCCCGCAGGCTCATGGCCTCTCCCAACCCCATGGCGGCATCCGCGCTCTTCGCGTCCAGCTGATGTGCGCGATCGTAGGCGACGATGGCCTCGTCCAAGCGATTCAGCGTCAGATAGGAGCGTCCGAGCATCAACCAGCCCGCCGGGTCATTGGGCTGATCCTGCAAGCGCTTTTCCAGTTTCGCGACCATGGCGGCGACGTCCGGTCCCGCGGCTGCCTCCGATTGCGCCGGCGCGTGCCAATTCCAATTCGACCACAGCGGGTAGAGACCGGCCGACGCGCCGATGACCATCACTGCCAGCAGCGCTCCGAGCCGGCGGCTTTGTCTGTCGCGAAGCAGCGGTAAGGCGACCGCGGCCGCGGCGATCGCGGCCATGACGGCGGCGATGACGAGAAATGTATTCATTGTTTACTGGTTGCTTAGGAGCGTGTCTGACCCGGGGCGGGCTCATCGTCGAGCGGCATGCGCGCACGCTGGCGTGCGACGCGATAGATGATGACGCCGCCCAGAAGCAGCATGAAGAATGGAGCGCCCCAAAGAGCCAAAGTTTTGGGCTCCAACGGAGGGTTGAAGCGCACGAACTCGCCGTAGCGGGCCGTCATGAAATCGAATATCGCATCATTGCTTTTGCCGGCGACCAGCATCTCGCGCACTTGCCGGCGGAGATCGACGGCAAGGTCGGCATTCGAGTCGGCGATGGACTCATTTTGACAGACGAGACAGCGAAGTTGCTGAGTTATTCCTTCGAAGCGGGTCTGCAAACCCGGATCTTCGAGCTGGCCATTGGCGTCCACCGCCTGATCCGCGGCGAAGGCGGCGAATGCACCCATGACGCCTGCGAGCACCAGGGCGATGATCACGGAATTTCCCGGTGCCGGTCGTTTCATGCGCCGCCTCGGCGTGCGGCGGCGATGCGCGGCAAAAATTCGCGATCCCACACCTGCAGCGTCATGGGCGAAATGAATTTGTAAACTACCCGGCCTTGCCGGTCCACCAAGTAAGTCTCGGGCGCGCCATAAACGCCCCATTCGATGGCGGTGCGCCCATCGCCATCGAATGCCACGGCCTGATATGGGTTGCCGAGTTGCTCCAGCCACTGCTTGGCTCGTTCACGCTGGTCCTTCCAGTTGAGTCCGATGATGGGCACGACATGCTGCCGGGAAATCGCCAGCAGCGCCTCGTGCTCCTCGCGGCAGGGAACGCACCAGGTAGCCCAGACATTCAAGACGTACACTTGGTCCTTCAAGGCCGCGTTGCTGACGGCGTGCGACGGATCCAGCACATCGGTGAGCGCAAATGCCGGCGCCTGCTTACCGATCAGCGGCGACGGCAACGCATGTATATCGCGGCTCGGGTTGAGTCCAAACGCGAATAGAACCACGAGCCCGACGAACGCCGCAAACGGCAGTAAGAACTTCCACATCAGGCGTTCCCAAGTTCTACGCGGGGATCGGGCGGCGCAGGCGCCGCAGCCTGCGACCCGGCCGGTACTTTGACCCGATAGCGGCGATCGGTGGCGGCAATGAGGCCGCCGATCGCCATCACCAAAGCGCCGAGCCATATGTATCGAACCAGCGGCTTGTACTGGATGCGCATGCTCCAGGCGTTCTCGCCGAGCGGGTTACCCATGGCGACGAATAAGTCGCGCGCCCAGCTCACCGAGATGGCGGCCTGGCTATTGTCGCTCTGCTGTACCCTGAAGTGCCGCTTTTGCGGCTTCAAGATGGCCACCGGCTTTCCGCCGCGCGTGACTTCCACCAACGCTTCGACGGCGTCGTAGTTCGGCCCGCGCACGTTCACGGCGTTCACGAACCGGAAATCGTATCCGGCGATGCGGAAGCTTCCGCCCGGCTTCAACGCCACGTCTTTTTCGATCTTGTAGCTTTCGACGCCGCTCGCGCCGATCGCAAACATCCCGACACCGAAATGAGCGATGCACATGCCCAGCAACGCCGCGGTCACGGTCTGCTTCTGACGCCAGCGGCGTACCGGCTCGAGCACTGCGGAAAATATGATCCAGAAGCCGAAAGTAGAGCCGATCAATCCCACCCAATGGAATGCGCCGAACACCAGGCCTTGGATCGCGAGGGCCAGCGCCGCCGATATTCCCAGCAGCCACCACAGAGGATTGGCTGTCACGGTGAGCTTGCCGCGGCGCCAGGCCGAATGCATCCCCACGCCCAAGAACACCATCAAGGGAAGCATGGGCACCAAGAACATCACCGCGAACACCGGCGGACCGACCGAGATCTTGCCGATGCCGAGCAGCTCGTACACCAGCGGAGACAAGGTGCCCCAGAGCACGAGTGCGGCAACGCTCACCAGAATCACATTGTTCACCAGCAAAAAGAACTCTCGGGAAAAGAGCTCGAAACCGCCGGCCACGTACAATTTCGGCGCCCGCCACGCATACAGGGTGAGTGATCCGCCGATCGTCAATACCAGGAATGCGAGAATGTAGAGCCCACGGGTCGGGTCGGTCGCGAACGAGTGCACCGACACCAGGACGCCCGAGCGCACCAGGAAAGTTCCGACGAGACTCAAGGAGAAGGCGAAAATCGCCAGCAGCAAGGTCCAACTCTTGAAGATGCCGCGCTTCTCCGTGACGCTGAGCGAATGGATCAGTGCCGTTCCCACCAGCCAGGGCATGAATGAGGCGTTCTCGACCGGGTCCCAGAACCACCACCCGCCCCAGCCGAGTTCGTAATAGGCCCACCAACTGCCGAGCGCGATGCCGATGGTCTGAAACAGCCACGCGAATATGGTCCAGGGCCGGGTCCACTTGGCCCAGCTCTGATCGAGGCGTCCCTCGAGCATCGCGGCGATGGCGAACGCGAAGGCCACCGAGAACCCCACGTAGCCGGTGTAGAGCATCGGCGGATGGATCGCCAGCGCGAAATCCTGCAGGACGGGATTCAAATCGGCGCCATCCGATGCGGCGGGCATCAGGCGCAGAAAGGGATTGGAGGTCCACAGCGTGAAGAGCATGAAGCCGCCGCTGATGAGACCCATCACCCCCAGCACGCGGCTGGAAAAGCTCGAGGGTAGCTGGCGGCTGAACGCGGCGACCGCCACGCTCCAAATGGACAGAATCAAAATCCACAGCAGCAGCGAACCCTCATGCGCGCCCCAGAGAGCCGCCACCTTGTAGAACAGCGGCAGCTCCGAGTTCGAGTTGCGCGCCACATACAGCACCGAGAAATCGTCGTTGACGAAGGAATACACCAGGCAGGCAAATGCCATGATGACGAACACGAATTGTCCGGTCACCGCCGGACGCGCCACGGCCATCCACACCGGCTTGCCGCGCCAGGCGCCCGTGAGGCCGAAGAACGCCTGCGACAGGCTCAGGACGAATGCCAGGATGAGAGAGAAAACCCCTAATTCCGGTGCCATTGCGCGATGCCCCCGCCTAGGTGGTCGGCCCGCCGGCGGGCGCACTATTGGCGGCCGGCGCGTTGCCGGCCGGAGTCTGGGGAGCCTTGTTCTTCAGCGAAGCGGCGACTTCGGGCGGCATGTATTTCTCATCATGTTTGGCGAGCACCTCGTCGGCGACGAAGGCGCCGTTGGCATTCATCGTGCCGTGCGCAATGATACCCTGCCCTTCGCGAAACAGATCCGGCAGTACGCCGGTGTATTCCACGGGAACCTGGTGTGCGAAATCGGTCAGCACGAATCGAACTTCCAGATCGCCCGGCTTGCGTGCGACGCTCCCCTTCACGACCATGCCGCCAATGCGAAAGCGCTTCGTCAGGGGCGCCTTGCCCCCGACGACCTGGCTGGGGTCGTAATAGAACATGATGTTCTCACGCGAGGCCATGAACGCGAGCGACACCGAGGCGCCGACACCGCCGAGAATGCCGAGTACGACGAGTAAGCGTTTGCGTCGCGGTGTCATGATTCACCCACCCCTGCCATTGCCATTTCCGCCGCGCGGCGCGCCCTCAATTGGGCCGCAACGCGAAAGCGTCTTGCAGACCATAAATTCCACGCGAGCACCACGCACGCGAACGCAAAGCAGGGCCACACATAGCGCGCGTATCCGCCCATGGCCCAGAAGCTGCTGTTCATCATGATTTAACCGCCTCTCGTACCCACGTAGACTGCCGCTCTCGGTTGAGCACCTCGCCTTGCAAGCGAATGCAGAGCACTGCGGCAAAGAACAGCATGAAACCAAGCCACATGGACAGCAGCGGCCATAGCATGCTGCCGGGCATGGAGGGCGCGCCTAGTTTAACAATCGTTGCCCCCTGGTGCAGCGAGTTCCACCATACAACCGAGAAGTGAACGATGGGCACGTTGACGACGCCCACGATAGCGAGCAACGCGGCGGCCCGATCGCCCCGCGACGGTTCCTCGAACGCCAAACGCAGCGACATCACCCCGACGTAGAGAAACAACAGGATGAGTTCGGAGGTTAGCCGAGGGTCCCAGGCCCAATAAGTTCCCCACATGGGCCGGCCCCATAGCGAACCGGTGACCAGCGCCAAAATGGTGAACGACGCGCCGATGGGGGCGGAGGCCGCCGAAACGGCATGCCCTACCTTGATGCGCCAGATGAGCGCGACGGCGCTCGCGGCCGCCATGACGGTATACACGGTCAAAGACAGCAGAGCGCTCGGCACGTGCACGTAAATCATGCGAAATGCCTGGCCCTGCTGGTAGTCGGGAGGCGCGATCGCGAGCCCGGCGATCAGCCCATAACCCATGGCCAGCGCCGCGGCACCCAAGAGCCAAGGCGCGAGCACGGCGGCGACCCCATAGACATAGGGCGGCGAGGCGAGCTTATAGAACCATGTCCACATGATTTCTCTTACTGTCATTCCAACGTAATGCGCAATGCCGTTGTCGCCGCGAACGGCGCCAGCGTGCACGTGAACACGCAAAGCGCCGCCAGAAAATACAGTGCTCCCGTCGGACTCACGCCTGATATCGCTCTATCCGTTGCGCCGGCGCCGAAGATCAACAACGGCATCGCGAGCGGCAGCACGATCAGGGACAAGAGCACATTGCCGCGCCGCAACCCGACCGTGAGGCCCGCGCCGATGGCGCCCAGCCAGCTCAAGGTCAGGGTACCCAGACTCAAGCTCAGCATCATGGTCGCAAATGCGCTGCCGGGGATGCCTAAGGCAGTCCCGACCACCGGCGATACCAGAACCAGCGCCACTCCGGTGACCAACCAATGTGCGAAGGTTTTCGCCACCACGATGAGCGTCAGTCCCTGCCCGGAGAGCGCCAGCTGCTCCAAAGTGCCATCATCGGCATCGCTCTTGAACAGCGCATCCAGCGACAGCAGAGACGATAACAGCGCGGCCACCCAAAGCACACCCGGCGCCATGTCTCGCAGCAACGACAACTGCAGACTCAAGCCCAAGGGAAACAATGTAGTTACGATCAAAAAGAACACCAAAGGTTGCAACAATTGATCCGGCCGCCGGAAACTGAGGCACAGTTCACGACGCACGATCAGAAACATGGCCTCCCAGGCACCGACGTTCATGCGGTGAGTTCCAGGCGGTGCACACTGCAGTCTAGTTTCAGGTCGTGATGCGCGACGACCAGCGCCAATCCGCCCCCTTCCACATGGGATTGCAGCAGGTTCCTCAAGAGATCAGTGCCCGCGGCGTCCAGATTGGTGAACGGCTCATCCAGCAGCCACAAGGTGGCACTCATCGCCAGAACCCGTGCCATGGCGACGCGCCGGCGTTGACCTGCCGATAACACGCGCGCCGGCAAATCGGCGCAAGCCGCGACTCCGGTCTGATCCAAACTGGCCCGCAATTCGCTTACCGTGACTCGACGTTTCAGTCCGACGGCGAAGCGTAAATTCTCCAAAGCGGTCAAATCGGCCTTCAGCGCCGGCTCGTGCGATGCGTACGCCAAAGCAGCCTGGTATTCAGTCCTGACGCCCATGATCGACTGGCCCAGCCACGATACCAGTCCCTGTTCCGGCCGAAGTAGCCCGCAAACGACGCGCAATAAGGTGGTTTTACCGGTCCCATTCGGGCCGGAAACGTGCAGCAGCTGCCGGGGCCGGAGGGCCAGGCTCACACCCTTCAGCACATGACGATCGCCGCGCCAGACATGGACCTTTTCGACGCCAAGACCATCTGCTGCGGTATTCATGAGGCGGCGAGCTTAACTAAATCAAAGAGTTGAAGCTACCGGCTTGGCGTGATGCATCACTCCAATTCGAGGGAGCGCCGTGCCGGATGCCCCGCATAGCCAAACCCTATCGCCATCATTCAAACATTCAATTGGGAACCGCTCCCGGAGGCGAGCACTCTGCCGCATCGCGCAACCACTTGGGAGGGAAGCATGAACAAGTCAGACTGGGTACGCCCGTCCTGCCGGGCGGTGCTGATCTGCCTGGCGATGGCGGCGCGCGGTGCCGAGAGCGTCGCCGCAGAACCTGCCACCGCACCCCATGGCGCGATGCCGATGCCGGCGCAGCAGCAGCGCCTGGATCAGCTGATTACCGGGCTTTCCACCCCCCCGCCGGGCATCGACCCGGTAGCCTGGGCGACCATTTATGTGCCTGCGGGCAATGAAGTGACCCCGGAGCGCATCGCCCTGGGCCGCAAGCTCTATTTCGATACCCGCCTGTCGAAAGACGGCACTCTGTCCTGCGCCACCTGCCACGACGTGAGCCGCGGCTTCACCGACCATCGCAGCGTATCGGAAGGGATCGGCGACCACCTCGGTAAGCGCAGTGCACCGACGACGATGAACGCGGCTCTGCTGCAAAGCCAATTCTGGGACGGCCGTGCGCCGACGCTCGAGGAACAGGCCAAGCTGCCGATTCTCAATCCCATCGAGATGGGGCACCCGGATGCGGCGAGCGCCATGGCCGCGGTCAACACCGATCAGAGTTACCAGGCATTGTTTCAAAGGGCCTACGGCCGCGCGCCGAACTATGACGATCTCGGGCGCGCCATCGCCAGCTTCGAGCGCACCTTGATCTTTCTCGACTCACCGTTCGACCGCTTTGCCGCCGGCGACGGCGCGGCACTGTCGGCCGCCGCGCAGCGCGGCCTGGCGCTGTTCAACGGCAAAGCCCGGTGCGTCAGCTGCCACATGATCAACTCGTCGAATCCGCTCGGCACCGACAATCGTTTCCACAACATCGGCGTGTCGGCGCGCAAGCAGAATTTCGAGGCACTGGCAGCCCAAGCGCTCGGCATACTGAGTCAAAACAACGATACCGCGGCGCTCGACAAGCTGGCGATTCAAACCGATATGTCGGAGCTCGGGCGATTTCTGGTCACCAAGCAGCGCCAAGACATCGGCAGTTTCAAGACCGAATGACGGCTCCCTGCACACCCTGTGGGATGTGATGGACCACTACAACAAGGGCGGCGAGACCAATGCCTACCTGGACGGAGGCATCGAACCGTTGAACTTGACCGACAACGAGATCAACGATGTGGTCGCCTTTCTATTCTCTCTGACCGACAGGCGATTCACCCCACAGAACGAAGCGGCGCTGCGCGAGCAGCAGCAGCTTGCCGCCAAAAACCGGCCGTTCCGCGACAACGCACTGGCGCATCGCGAAACGCTGCCTTTCGAGCAGCGGGTGATGGGCCCGGCCGGCCTGAAGTAGTGGCAGTGACAGGCATCCAGCGCGGAGAATTTTGATGAACGACAATGCGAAAATACCCCACATCAGGAGCGTCGAGACGCGACATCTGGAAGAGCGCGAGACGCTGTTCCGCGGCCTGAGCAATCTCGACCGGCGGAGCTTTCTCAAGGTATCCACTGGTGCCGCGGCCGCGGCGGTGGCAGCGGGAGTCTCCAATCACTTCCATAGCTTCCTCCCCGTCAATGTGGCCTATGCCGCGGAGGGTGGCGGCGGCGTGCAAGGCCAGGGCTTCACCTTCGCCTATATCTCGGATTCGCATCTCT
>WNFQ01001709.1_pt1 | contig 19277 bp, 10 predicted proteins | sample 5400171 | NCBI WGS metagenome assembly WNFQ01 (sample SAMN13153356, study PRJNA577476) | soil metagenome | isolation source: 20 cm soil under Madrone tree | place: USA:California | collected 2016-06-14 | reverse complement strand
GAGAGTCTTTCCCTACGCATTCGACATTCGCGAACGCAAACTGATCGACGCCCTGGTGGGACATGTAGTTGCAGAACATGAAGCGCTCGACATTCTAATTAATAATTCCGGTCTGGCAGTCCCCGAGACGGCTGATCAGATCACCGAAGAAGGTTGGGACAAAGTGATGGACACCAACCTGCGCGGCGTGATGCAACTGGTCCGGGCGGTCCTGCCGTTTATGATAGCCAACGAGTTTGGCGACATCGTCAACGTCTCTTCACAAGCGGGAAAGCATGGCTACGCGGACGTCCCCTCCTATTGCGCGTCGAAATTTGGTTTGCTGGGTTATGCCGAGGCGTTGCGTGATCACGTTCGTAAGGCAGACGCCAATATTCGCGTCTTCAATTTTTGTCCCGGCCTGGTCGACGTTGAGAACAGCGGCGCGGATGCAAAGCCAAAGCCGGGTTTCATTCACCTGTCAAACATGGCGCGGACGTTAATGTACTCGCTTTCCCTCGATCGCGAAGTAGTTTTGGAAGATATTAGTTTGTACGCGAGATAAGACTGTGGCGCGTGTCGAGGCGGGCGTTGCTCGCCCTTCGAGGATAGTTCGGAACCTTCATTGGTAAGTGAAATCGGCTGGCGGGCGACGCCCGCCTCTAAACGAGATTGAGAGGGGCAATATGCAAAAACCGCGCTTGAGCTTCTGGCAGATTTGGAACATGAGTTTCGGGTTTCTTGGAATTCAATTTGGCTGGGGGTTGCAGCTCGGCAATATGAGCGGCATCTATGAAAAGCTCGGCGCAAACCCCGACCAACTGCCAATCCTCTGGCTGGCTGCGCCGCTCACTGGTTTGATCATTCAACCAATCATTGGCTCGATGAGCGATCGCACGTGGAGCCCTCTGGGCCGCCGGCGGCCATACTTTCTGGTGGGCGCTATTCTGGCCAGCACCGCGCTTTTCTTTATGCCAACTTCTGGAAGTCTGTGGATGGCGGCCGGACTGCTTTGGATCCTCGACGCCAGCATCAACGTGAGCATGGAGCCGTTCCGCGCCTTTGTCGCCGACAAGTTGAATTCCGATCAGCGCACCGCCGGTTTCGTTATGCAGTCGTTTTTTATTGGTCTGGGAGCGACATTCGCGGGCTGGTTGCCCCTGGCTTTTCGGCGCTTTGGCGTTACGGGGAATACCCAGGGCGGAATCCCGCTTACGATCAAGTACGCCTTCCAGATTGGGGCGGGGGCGTTTCTACTGGCGGTGCTGTGGACGGTTTTTACTTCAAAGGAATATCCACCCGCAGACATGGAAGCATTCAACCGGATGCGACGCGAAAAGTCAGGCGTGGCCGCTGGACTGAACGAAATTCTTACGGCCTTACGAGAGATGCCGAAGACGATGCGACAGCTAGCGCCGGTCCAAATCTTTACCTGGCTCGGGCTGTTCTGTATGTGGCTGTTCTATGTTCCGGCCGTCGCGCGTCATGTCTTTGGCGCCTTCGATCCAAAGTCCGAAGCGTATACGCACGGCGTCGAATGGGGCAGCTTTGCGATGTCCTTCATGAACATCACCTGCTTTGCGGTGGCGTTTCTCTTGCCCGCCCTGGCTAAGGCCACCAGCCGCAAGACTGTCCATGCGCTCTGCTTGATCTGCGGTGCGCTCGGCTTGTTGTCAATCTATTTTATAAGTAATCCCTGGATGCTGGTGCTATCGATGGTGGGCGTGGGCATCGCTTGGGCGTCGATACTTTCGATGCCATACGCCATCCTGTCGGGTGCATTGCCGGCGGCGCGCATGGGCGTCTACATGGGTGTCTTCAACTTTTTTATCGTCATCCCCGAAATTACACAGGCGCTTACATTCGGACCCCTAATCCGCGGGATCTTTGGCGTGAACAACCCGCGCAGCTCTCTCTACGTCGTGCTGATTGGGGGAGTTTTCATGCTGTTGGCCGCACTCCTGGTGATGCGCGTGCGCGATGTGGCCGACACCGCGGTGTTGGATGAAGTGATCGAAGCTGACGAGCAGGCACCCTTGACGGTGGTTGAAGGCGCACAGCCCGTACCCAGCACAGGATTGATTGATAAGTGAAGTCGAAAGACAAAGCGATCCACGAACCCATACGAAACTGATTCGTGTTATTTCGTGGATCGTAACTGCCGCTTGGTTCTTCCAAAGGTGGCTTTCCGTGCGCAACTTAGACAAAGAACGGTAAAAGTGAAGATGCCAAGGAAATGGTCGCAAGGTCTTCTGTGTCGGGCGATTGTCGTTGGATTGCTGATCTCTGCAACTGGCCGCGCTCAGCAATCACAGCCCAACGTGGCGAAGGCAATGGCCCGCCCGGCTCGCGATTGGGTGCGCGACGGGGTGATCTATGAAATCTATCCGCGAGCGTTTTCTGCCGAAGGCAACTTCCGCAGTATCACTGCGCAACTCGATCGTTTGAAGACTCTCGGCGTTACGATCGTTTGGCTGATGCCCATTCATCCGATCGGCCAGGAAAAGAAGAAGGGGACCATCGGCAGTCCCTACGCGGTGCGTGATTACTATGCAATTAATCCCGACTACGGCACCAGAGACGATCTCAAGCAATTGATTAGGGAAGCGCATAAGCGGCGCATGAAGGTGATTATTGACATTGTAGCTAATCACACTTCCTGGGACAGCGTGATGATGAAGTGGCCCGAGTTTTATCGACACGATGCCGCCGGCAAAATTACCTACCCGCACGACTGGTTTGACGTAGCCCAGTTGAATTACGACAACCCGAAGTTGCGAGAGTACATGACAGAGATGCTCAAGTTCTGGATCCGCGAATTCGACCTCGACGGGTTTCGCTGTGACGTAGCCGGCGACGTGCCGACTGACTTCTGGGAAAAAGCGCGAAGCGAATTAGATAAGATCAAACCAGACATTTTCATGCTGGCCGAAGCACACAAACCGGAGCTCGAGATGAAAGCGTTCGAGCTCGATTACTCATGGCCGTTGCATAGCGCTCTGACCGACGTCTTGCAGGGACGCGGCCGGGCGTCTGATTTACGCATGGCCTGGGAAGAGGAAATCAAAGAGTGGCCGCGAGGCGCGCTGCATATGCGCCCGGTCTTCTGGCCAATCGCTGAACGCAGGTCCGAGTTCCCGCGCTTTTATCAAAGAATGATCGCGCTACGCCAGAGCGGCAATGCGCTGCGCCGCGGTTCGCTGGAATGGTTGCACAATTCAGACGAGTCCCGCGTTGTGACCTACGTTCGGCGTGGTGTCGACGACGAAGTGCTGGTCGCAATTAACTTTTCCAATCAGACTTTTCTGGGCGTCGTCGAAGCCGGTGAGTCCGCAGCTTATACTGAGATTACTCCTGAGGTTGGCGCGCCGCAGCCGCCCGATGCGCCAGTCGTTGAGAATTCGGGAAAGCAACGTTCGGTGGGGTTGCCCGCGATTTCACTGCCGGCGTGGGGTTATCGGATATTTCAACGGAGATTGAGGTGAGCCGATCCATACAGCTTTCCCGCACTAAATACCATACCAACCGTTCGCGTTGGTTGCTCGCAACACAAACTAGAATTTCTGTAGTCGCGTTCACGCGGCTTCCCCGAAGGGTTACTAGACCAGCCGTTTTACGGCTGGGTCGCGCTGCGAAAAACCGATTAGCGCGCTTCAGCGCGCTTATCGTTCCGCTTTAGCTCTATTCTGATCGTGGGTAGAGTTGTTCCAGGTGCTCGCCCCTCGCACATCTGGGATTGCGGCTTCAGTTTACCACTCATTTCAGATCCTTCGTGCCGATACAAGTCGAGTAAACCCGCTGAAGCGGGCTTTGGAGCAATGCTCGGCAACCAACCCTTCTGTAAACAGCTGGTCTAGTAACCCTTCGGGCAAGCGGCGTGAACGCCGCTCGTTAATCAGCTCGGCAATAAACTGAACACCGGGCAACGTTCGTCTTCGGTTGGTGCTATCGCCATTAAACCCGGGTACCCGTCGATTACTTTCATGCTGCTTTGCGCAGTCCTTTCTTCGCTGCTGGCCTAACTCCATATTTCAACAGACCCGCACGCTGAAGCGCGCGCGGAATCTCAGCGTTGCGCATGAACCAGCTCCAAACATTTCCGCTGCGAGCGTTCTCAGCGCTCAACAGAATAATTCCTACATTGATACCAATCACGTCGCTGTCAGTCCATCCGGTATTGGGATTAAAGGCATCAACGAATCCATACCGGCCATAGATGCGGTCGCCAAACTTGGCGCGCATCTCACCCAGCGCGGCGAGGCTGAGCTCAGGCGTGAACATCAAAGAGCCTCCTGCAGCTGACGGAACAACCGTACCGTCGATTGCCGGATCGATTGGAGGTCCGCCCCAGGCCAGATACCTATTCGCGCTGTCTGACGCTGTGATTCCCCAGATGTTAGCGCCGTAGCCCGGGAACTCCCGGGACAAGTTAATGCAGAAGGCCCGATGCGCGAGCGTGGCTTCAATCGAGTTCTTAAAATAATCGATATGGTCGCCGGCAGTTTCTCGACGCTGGCGGTAATCAATCCAGGAGTGCGCGTACTGATGCATGAAGAGGGGCACCCCGATGGTGGTGAAGTATGCGTGGCCTTCGTAGCGATAGCGATCGCGCCACAGCGCGGACCAGGAGTGCGGCGAGATGCCATGCGCCGGCGAGCCGATGGCCAGGAGATAGAGAATAGTGTCTTCGCTGAAGGTGTCCCAGCGCGGTTTAAGAAAGCCTGTTTCCGGTTTCCAGCCGTGCGAAAGAAGAAGCGATTCACCGTTCAGCATCCAGCGAAAGTCGACGCGGTCATAGATCAGCGTGGCCAACTCGCCGATTTCCCGATCTTCGCGAAAGTATTGACGCGCCGTCAGCACCCCCCCCAGCAGCAACGCAGTGTCGATCGAAGAAACTTCGCTGTTCCATCTGCGCTCACCGGTTTTTGTATCGAGCCAGTGATAGAACCAGCCATGTTCCTGAAAAGCCTGGCGCGCAAAAAAGCGCAAAGTTTTCCGCGTGCGTTCACGTGCTTCTGTTGATTCGATCCAATGGTGTTCAGCGCCAATGCATAAAGCCGTTAAGCCAAAGCCGGTCGCAGCAATACTGCCGACGTTTTGATGATTCTGATCGAGAGGTGACCCATCGGTTCGCGCGCGATCAGGCACCAGGCCCGTCTTCGGATCAGCCTGGTCCCAGAAATAATGAAACGACCGCTGTTCGAGATCTTCGAGAAACTGCAGATCGGTCGGCGAGAACCTGTCCGCCGCCGGAGCGCTCTGCAATGAGCTGGGCGCAACTGAAAGGCAAACGGCCAGCAACAGGATTGAGGAGAGACATATATGCAAGGCAGAGATTGCATGACTGCGGGCTGAGTACATGAGGTTCTTCAACAACTGGTGCTACTCGACCACGAACTTTGACTCGATGAGATCTTCCGAGCTCGATCCCACCATCACCTTGAACTCACCAGGCTCAACCACAAACTTCATCTCGCGATTGTAAAAGCCCAGAGAATCAGCATCCAGGGTGAATTCAATTCGACGCTTTTCGCCGGGTCGCAGCGTTACCCGCTGAAAGCCTTTCAACTCTTTTACTGGTCGGGTCATGCTGGCTGCCACATCGCGAAGGTACAGCTGGACCACTTCATCGCCGGCGCGCCGGCCCACATTTTCCACTTCGACGGTCACCGTTAACTTGCCGTCCGGCCGGATCTGTTGAGCGCTGAGTTGCAGATTGCTGATTTTGAATTGTGTGTAGCTCAGTCCAAAACCAAAAGGGAATTGTGGCGTCCAGGGAACGTCCAGATATTTTGAAGTGTATCGGTTGTTTGCGTCTGGCGGTCGTCCCGTGTTCATGTGGTTGTAGTAGATCGGCACCTGACCCACTGTGCGCGGGAAAGTGACAGGTAATTTGCCTCCGGGATTTACGTCACCAAAAAGCACGTCTGCGATTGCGTTGCCGGCCTCTGTGCCGCCCATCCAGGCCTCCAGGATCGCGGGCTCGTTATCGACAATCCAACCAATAGTCAAAGGCCGTCCGTTGATCAGCACGACCACGGTTGGCTTGCCGGTCGCGTAGATCGCCTTTACCAGATCCATTTGACGACCGCTCAGATCCAGTGAACTCTTGGAAGCGGCTTCACCAACCACTTCGGACGTCTCGCCTACGAATACGACCGCCACTTCGCTGGCTCGCGCCAACGCTACTGCTTCCGCGAAGCCCGCTGTGGAATCGCCCAGTGTGTCACATCCTTTCGCATAGCCTACCTTTGTCTTTGACGACACTTTTGCCTTGATGCCGGCTAAAGGAGTGATTGTGTCGTCAGGTTTTCCATCGCCGGCCCACCAGCCGAGCGGAGTGCGGTGGTCGTCAGCCAGTGGCCCAATGACCGCAATCGAACCGATAGTACGGTTGAGCGGCAATGTGTCACGTTCATTTTTTAAGAGGACCATCGAGCGCCCGGCAATCTCGCGCGCGGCAGTTCGATTGGTGCGGGTAAGCAAACTGTCGCTCTCGGGAGCTTCAGCCGTATAAGGATGTTCGAACAATCCCAGGCGAAATTTTATTCGCAGAATTCGGCGCACCGCTTCATCAATGGTGGCCTGCGATACTTTTCCTTCCTTCAGTAGTTCAGGGCCTTGCTCGTTGAATAGACGACTAACCATTTCCATATCGACGCCCGCATTCAGCGCGGCCTGCGCGGCCTCCTTATCATTCGCCGCCACGCCATGATTAATAAGCTCCTTTACCGAGGTGTAGTCGCTGACGACGAAACCATCAAACTTCCATTCACCACGCAGGACCCTGGTAAGCGTGAATGGATTCGCAGAAGTTGGCACACCGTTCAAGTCATTAAAGGCGCTCATCACTGTGCCCGCGCCGGCATTAATCGCAGCTTTGAAGGGAGGGAAGTAAATCTCGCGCAGCGTCTGCTCAGACAATTCCGTGGTGTTGTAGTCGCGTCCTCCTTCCGCGGCCCCGTAAGCAACCCAGTGTTTGGCGCAGGCGAGAATCTTTCCCGGCGCACTGTAATCACCGCCTTGAAAACCCATCACGCGAGCGCGCGCGAAGGCCGCACCCAGATAAGGATCTTCGCCGGCTCCTTCGGTGATACGGCCCCAGCGGGGGTCGCGTGCAATGTCCAGCATTGGGGCAAACGTCCAACGGACCCCTTGCGAATAGGTTTCTTTGGCGGCGATGCTGGTAGATTTTTCGGCGAGAGCCGGGTCCCAACTGCTGGCCTCGGCCAAAGGAATGGGAAAGATTGTGCGGTAACCATGAATGACGTCGAAACCGAAGATGAGCGGAATCTTTAAACGCGATTCGTCCATCGCGATGCGTTGCAGTTCATTGGTTCGCTGCGCGCCGCGCACGTTGAGCGTTGAGCCGAGCAGCCCCTGGCGAACAAGCTCACGATGCTCGGGGCGAAAATTCCCGTTGCCTTCGCCGTCGAGTTGTTGCAGTTGCCCTAGTTTTTCCGCCAGAGTCATTCGCGTCAGAAGCGCATTGATTCTTCTTTCATTGTTCGATTGGCGCTGTTGCGCGGAATTAGGTGCGACGGAAAAGATGAGTGCGAGAGCCAGAGCCAGAATGCCGAATTTAATAAGCCTCAAGTTGCTGTCCTCAATTCTCGACTGAAAGAATAAACGCGTGCGTTGGTCCTGTTTGAGCAAGACCGCAAGCGTCACGCTCTTCTACTAAATCGCAATTTGCCGTCAATATTGTGGGCTCAGTATACTACAGCGTCTTCCTCCAACGCCTGAACATCCGCTCACACGTTGGGAAAGCTCAGCTCTGAAATGAATGGTGACCACACATGGCAGCGCCTGATTCGCGTTTCTCTAATAAGCGTCCTGGTCTGTGTCGCACTCGGCGCCGGCGCTCAGCTTATGCTCGCGCAACCGCGACAACCGGCGAACAAATCCCGGCGCGCGGCGAGTGAAGACGTTCCCTCTCTCCTTCATGAAGCAGCGTTGCTGTTACAGGCAGGCAAGCTCGACGAAGCAGAGCCGTTACTACGTCGGGCTATTGCCGCTGCTCCGTCCAATGCTGATGCGCACAACTTACTCGGTACGATTCTCGACCAACATGGCCGGACCCAGGCAGCTGAGCGCGAGTATCTCGCGGCGCTGCGCTTAAATTCCCGGGCAACTTCAGCCCGCGCCAATCTAGGCGTCTTGCTGGCGCACACGGGCCGTGCGGAGGCCGCCGTCGAGGCATTCGAGGCCGTCCTGCGAGAGGTCCCGGATCATTCTCAGGCGACGATTAATCTGGCCCTTCTCTATGCGGCGCGCGGCGATTATAGTCGCTCAGTTCCCTTATTCGAGAGCGCGCGACGGCACCAGCCTGACAATCTCACGGTGCTATCGCAGCTTGGTTTCGCGCTCTATCAACTCAAACGCATTAACGAAGCAGCGGCAGTTCTCGCGGCCGCCGTTTCGCTGGCGCCGGCCGACCCCGATGTTCTCTACCTCTCAGGTCTGGTCGCAGCGTTGCGTGGCGACAGTGAAGCCGCAGTCGAGTTTTGGCAGCGGGCCCTCGCACAGCGCGCAGATTTCGCGGCCGCGAATTTCATGATCGGCGAAGAGCTGCGAAAGCACAGGCGCTACGAAGGAGCGGCGGAGTTTTACGAGCTGGCCTTGAAGCAGGATGCGGCGCAACTCGTCTATTACGTTCGGCTCGGTGGCGCCTACATGCTGCTGGTGCGTTATAACCGGGCGCTTGAAATCTTTCAGCGCGCGGCCCGGCTGTTTCCCGGATCAGCGGAAGCTCAATACTTCGTCGGGATCGCGGCGCGCGGCTATGGCAACCTTGAGGCTGCCGAGGCTGCTTTGCGTAAGTCGCTTGCCTTGAGAGACAGCAACGTGGATGCGTTGGCCCAGCTTGGCTTTGTCTTGGGCGATCGGGGACGCGATGCCGAAGCGGAGAAGCTCTTACGGCGTGCGGTCGCGCTCGACCCCCGTCACTTCTACGCAAACTATGATCTGGGCCGCCTGCTCGTCCGCACGCGGCGCTACGACGAGGCGATCGGCGTGCTGGCGGTTGCTGCCCGGATACGAGCGCGCGATCCCGGTGTCCACTATCAGCTATTCATCGTTTATACACGGCTCAAGCGGAAAGATGACGCCGACCACGAGCTGGCCATCTTCAAGCAGTATGATGCAGAGAGCAAGGCGCGGCGCGCTCTGGGAGATGACGTAATCGAAGATACCCTGCCACGCTCGACGAGTGAAGGCAAACCAGACTAAAAAGATTGTGTGGGCCGCAAAAAAGCCCGACACCGAAGTGCCGGGCTATTCCCATCCTCAAAAAGTATTTCCTCAGTTGCTGATCTTAGCAGCTGAGGATCGAGAACAAGGAACGATCCCCCGAAACCACACGAAAGTAAGGCAAACTGAAGGTCTTCTTTCTCCTTGTTTCGTGTGGGTTCGGGGATCTTATTAGCTTTTCAGCAAGCCTCCTAAAACTGGAATCGACCCTGGATTTCAATTACCCGTCCGGCCAGACCGCGTTCGGCCCTTCCAAACAGCGCGTTCTGGACCTGTGTGCTCGGGCTGTTGAAATTGAATGGCTGCAGATTCAGCAGATTGAAGGCATTGAAAAAGTTGGCCTTTATCTCAAAGAATCTTCCTTCGCCGAGTAGACTACTCAGACCAAACTTCTTACTGACCGCCATATCAATATCAAAGTAACGCGGCCCGCGGAACGAGTTTCGGCCGATGCCGGGCAATTGGAATCCGTTCGGTGCCGCGGTGCTAAAGAAGGCGGCGCCACCGCCTGGGAAATTGCTGCCGGTAATAAACGCATTGTTGGAGGTGTCGTTGCCGGCGCCTCCTCTATAAGAAACCGGCCGCACCGGACAAAGACCCGGTCCGCGCGTGCTGATGCACTGGCCGACCACCGGAGTCCACGGAAAGCCTGTATGCGCGGTAAGAATTCCACTGAGCTGCCAACCGCCTAGAATACTACCGGCCGCGTCGTGACGATTCCGGAGGATTGGTAATTCCCAAAGTCCGGAAGCGACAAAGTTATGGCGCACATCATAGTCCGAAGGACCAACTTCCTGGCGCACGTCGAGCGGATAGGTCGGATTGGTGTTTGCCGTTGGACCTTCGTACGAGACGACGTCTGTACTCTTGGCAAGGCGATAGATGGCGTCGAACTGAAGACCATTTGAAAATCGCCGTGTCAGGCGCGCAATCAAAGCATTGTAGTGGGCGCTCGTGTCCGGCGTTGGAAATAAAATGTTGTCGAAGAGGAACGTATCAGTGAAAAGGAACCGTTCGTTGACAAGTCTCACCAACTTGCGACTCTGGCTGCCCTGATAACCAACTTCAGCGACCAGCTTGGCCGGCAGGCTGTACTGTCCTTCGATCGAATACGTATAGACGTAAGGCGTCGGCACTTTGGCTGGCGCGCCGTAGATCTCCACCTGTCCGCCGGGGGGCAAGTTGGTTGGGATCCCGTTTGCATTGAAGGTCATCCTAAGGGCCGGGTTCGTCGGGTAGCTGAACGGAGAATTATTCGTCCCGAGCGCATAGAGAATTTCGCCGCCATTGAAAGGCGTGCTGAAATCCGACGCCGAAGTGCCACAGCACACCCTGTAGCGTGCGAAGAACGGCGGATTGCCGCGAACGTTAGCGAATTCAAGTAGCGGAATGCGGTTGTAAGCGATGCCGAAACCGCCGCGAACCACCAACTTGTTTTCGTTGAGCAGTCCGTGAAAGGACTCACCGAAGTTCGGACTGTAAGCAAAGCCGATGCGCGGCGCGAAGTTGTTTCGATCGGGTGGGTAGAGCGATTTGACGACGGCGATTCGTGCGCCGGTTATCTCTTGCCCGGCCGAGCCCAGAATAAAGTTGCTGAGGACCCCATTTTTCTCTGTTAGCGGAGCGAAGTATTCCCAGCGCAGACCGAGATTCACGGTCAAGTTCGGCCGGAACTTCCAGTCGTCCTGCAAAAACAAGGCGTCGGTCGATGAACGGAAGTTGCGCTTTGACTGCGCCGGTCCGCCCGTACGGGGATCCGCATTGATCTGATAGAACAGAGGCGCATCATTGGCAAAGTTGAAGATACCGGCGAAAGTGTAGAGCGGCCGCGACCCCCCTGAGAGGTCGTTGTTGTCCTGCTCCCAGCGGCGTTCTCCGCCGATGCTGAGACCGTGGTTTCCGCGCAGCCAGCGGAATGTGTCGCGGAATTCGAAAGTGTTTTCAGAAAAGATGCCGGGCGTCGTTTCCGCCCAGGGTGCGCCCCAACGTAGACGGTCAAAGGGCAGAGTCTCGATTTCGATTCGTGGAATGCCAAAGTTAGTGCCAGCCGAAGAAGCGATTTCGTCAAACGCGAAGCGCGTCGCATTAAAGCGCGCTTCGTTAGTCTTGTTGGAAGAGATGGTCCGCGCCCAGGTCACCATCCCAAATAGATTCTGCGGGGCGGTCGTAATATCGCCCATCGGGCGGCTGCGGCCCGCCGCATCGGCACCCGTTCCGTTGAAGCGTGAAATGTAAGAGCTAAAAGTCAGTGTGTCTTTCTTTGTAAGATTAAGGTCGATGCGCGGATTAAACTGATTGCCGCGGCTTACTGTAGGCACGGAGAGTTGCGCATACTGAAAGTCGGGAATGCCGTCAAGCGCTCCATTGAGATTGCCGAATGAAATGTATTGACCCTGAGCACCCTGCAGACTTCCGATGTCGAGGCCGCCCGCGACCTGCTGACAGCTTCCGAAGCCCGCGAACGCGCAAGTGACGGGAACCACGGAAACTACGCGCGGCGCTATGCCTGAGGCACTCAGGATTCGTGCCGCAATACTATTTGGCCGCGCTGATATTACGGTCTGACGAAATTGCGGAGTTTCAATGAAAGCATTAACCGTATCGGTATTGGTGCTGCGCAGGCCCTCATAGGAAAAGAAAAAGAAGGCCCGGTCCTTGCCGCTCGAGGTTGAGCGACCACCTTCGCCAAACCGCGGCAGGGTCATCGGGCCGCCGATACTCCCGCCGAACTGGTTAAGGTGCTGGTTGACTTTGATACCCGGCGCGCCATTGGGACCGCCGTATTTATTCACGGCGTTTAGTCCGGGACTGTTGTTTTTAAGAAAGAGACTGCCGTGAAAGGTGTTCGTGCCGTTTTGCGAAACAGTCAGCACCTGTGCGCCTGAGTTACGACCGTACTCTGCCGAGTAGACGTTCGCGATCACGCGCACTTCTTTGACTGATTCCTGGTTCGGTGTTATTACCGCGGCGCCGCCATTAGTCAAACTGTTTACGCTGGTGCCGTCAATCTGGTAATTGTTGGATGTTATTCGCTGGCCGTTGGCAGAGATTTGCGGTGCATTCTCGGTCTGAAAAATCGACCGGCTCGACCCTCCTGGCCCCACGACGTTAGGTAAAAAGACCGCGCCACCCGTGCCACCACGCGCAGCATCGCCGAATACTCCCGGAGTTAACCGGGCTAACTCATAAGGGTCGCGCCCAAACTGCGGCAGCGCGCGGACCTCCTGCGTGGTGATTGCCTTGTCAACGTTTGCGTTTTCAGTTTCTAGAATCTGTGCAGTTTCCTGAGTCACGGTAACCGTTGCGCTCACGTCGCCAACCTCAAGCTGGACGTCGATGCCCTGTACCGCTTCGGCATTGACCGCGACGTTGTCAAATACTTTCTGTTTGTATCCGGCTTTTTCAACTGTCAGTTTGTACTTGGCCGGCGCCAGGCCCGATATTCTGTAGAAACCTTCGCTGCTCGCCGTGGTCTCTTGCGCTTTCCCGGTTTCAGTATTGACCAGAGTGATCTTCGCCTCGGGTACGAGTCCCCCCGCGGTGTCGGTAACGGTCCCCTGGATGCCGGCCTTGAATTGAGCGCTGGCGGTGGTAACGATGAATAAAAGCAAAAGACCGCACACCGATGTGCGGGCGAAAATAGATAAGATGCGACTCATAGAAAACTCTCTCCTTCTTCCACCTTGATTCTTCATGACTTAAGCCTGCCGCTCGAACGGAAGGCTAGGCAAACCGGGCCGGATGTTCGCGGAACGGAACATCGGCAGCGCTTGCTTCGAGACGCTCAGGGGGACCGGCGGTGCGGGCGAATCCTTCGAATTCCTAAGGAGGCCGCGCAGTCCAAACCTCCGATATGAAGGAGGTAACACACACTTGGGGGATAGAATAATCGGGCAGTGCGGGGATTGTATGTGCATTACCGCACTTACCCTGAACAAAGGGGATTGGCTCGCCGATATAATGCAATGAAAGCGGCAAAACTTCAATGTGTTTTTGACTTGGCTCTGATAAGCTCCCCGTTTCGATCTGATGAATGAGCGGCAAAGATCAAGAGTTCGACATGTTGTTCAGGCTTTCATACCGGACTGTACCTCAGCCCGAATTCGATAAATAGATGCGGGAAGTACTTTTCATTTTATTGCTGGTCCTTAGCTGTTCCACTCTGCCGGCGCAGACAACCGATCGTGTGGCGCCCGGAGCACCCGGTCACGACGCCCATTGGTTAAGCGCAGCCAAGAACGGATTCGGCACCGCGAACAGCGTTCCTTCCAGGGTCTGGTTCACGCTTAATGACGGCGTATTGACGGAAGTCTATTACCCGACACTCGACGTTCCGAATGTCCAGATGTTGCAACTGGTGATTGCGACTCCAGAAGGAAAAATCGAAACCGAAAGCGAAGATACCACACACTCGATCGAGGTGATGGACAACGCGCGCTCGCTCAGCTTCCGGCAGGAGAACAGAGCGAAGAGTGGAGCGTATGTCATAAGCAAGTCTTACGTTACCGATCCTGACCGGGATTCCTTGTTGATTTCAGTTTCGTTTCGGGCGTGGAAAACTGACTCTAGCGCATACCAGCTTTACGTCTACTACGACCCTTCACTTAATAACAGCGGGATGCATGATTCAGCATGGACTGAGGGAAACGCGCTGATCGCTGAGGACGGCGATAAAGTTTCCGCGCTAATCGCGGACCCCGCGTTTGCCGAAACTACCAATGGATATCTGGGCACGAGCGATGGCCTCGAGCAACTGCGGACGGGAAAACCTATCATCGACTATCAGCGAGCGGCCGACGGCAATGTAGTGCAGGTTGGTCGGCCTGGTCGTACCCGAATAGTTTTTGGCAACCGGATCAACTTCACTCTCGCGCTGGCCTTCGGGAAGAAACCATCCGAGGCGTTAGCTAACGCACAGGCTTCCCTGCGAATGGGATTCGAGAAGGTAAGCGATCAGTATCGAGCCGGCTGGCATTCGGATCTTCAAGGGATGCCCGCCGTCGAAGCAAGATACCAGCGCCAATTCAACCTTGCGGCCATGGTTTTAAAAGCGTTGGAAGACAAGACCTATCGCGGCGCGATTATCGCTTCGCCGTCTATTCCCTGGGGCGGCGGGCCGAACGCGAATGAACCGACGATTAGTGGATATCACGCGGTTTGGTCTCGGGATCTTTATGAAGTCGCGACGGCTTTCTATGCGATGGGTGACACGGATGCTGCTAAACGCGCGCTCGATTATCTATTCAACGTCCAGCAAAAACAGGATGGCAGCTTTCCGCAAAATTCCTGGGTGAATGGCCGAGCAATTGGCGGCGGCTTGCAGATGGATCAGGTCGCGTTTCCCTTGATCCTGGCTTATCAATTTGGCCGAACGGATCGCCTTACATGGTTGAAACACATCAAGCCAGCGGCGGATTTCATCATTCATCACGGGCCAAAGACGAATCAGGATCGCTGGGAAGAGAAGTCCGGTTATTCGCCGGCGACGATCGCGGCTGAGATTGCCGGTCTGGTGTGCGCCGCGCATATCGCGCGCCTCAATGGCGAACTGCGATCGGCTGCTAACTATATCAGGACTGCTGATGACTGGTCGCAAAATGTCGAACGCTGGACTGCGACGACGACCGGACCTTTCGGAGACGGCAAATACTTTCTCCGCATTAGTCAAAACGGAAATCCAAATGCCGGCGCAAAGATCGAAATCAACAGCGGCGGCGGGGTGTATGACGAACGGGAGATAGTTGACGAGGGATTCCTCGAGCTGGTCCGGCTCGGAATCAAAGCTGCGGACGATCCATTGATCCTGAAGTCGCTGGCCGTCGCGGATAAACTGATTAAGGTTGAGACACCAGTGGGCGCCGGGTGGTACCGTTACAATCATGATGCCTATGGTGAACGGCCCGATGGCGGGTCCTATGACGGAAAGAATGGCGGGGGTCGTTTGTGGACGTTGCTTACCGGTGAACGCGGCGAATACGAATTAGCTTCAGGAGATCGAGAGCTGGCGCGCAGGCGGTTGGACACGATGATGGCATTTGCCAATGACGGGGCGATGATTTCTGAACAGGTCTGGGATCGGCAGGAAAAGTCTGCTGCGGGTTTTAGGTTTGGCGCCGGAACCGGCTCGGCGACGCCGCTCGCCTGGTCGATGGCTCAGTTTATTCGGCTGGCAATTAACCTCGATCGTGGCAGAAATGTTGAAACGCCGCGGATCGTTGCGGAGCGTTACCTGAAAAAGACAGGAGCGGTACAGAACCGGGAGCGGTAGCGACCGGGTCAAAGACTCAACCTCCGGGACGATGAATGGTTCTTAAACGATCGACGGAATTCAGCTTGTTCGACCCACTGCGTTGGATGGCTGGACCCAGTCGCTACCGCTCCGGGTTCTGTACCGAATTAGAGTTTTTGGAGCGCAGCGGCTAAACCTCCGGAGATCGGAGAAAACAGGTAATCTGACACACGGACCTTAATCCATATGAAGCGACTCTTACTAATCCTAATTTGTCTGGCCGCTTTCGGTTTGACAGTCCGAACGCAGGACATTACCACTCTGGAAAAGATCGGCCCGGTCACCAGTTTCAGCCGCGACGATCATAGCGTCACGTTTACCTGCCGGGACAACTCTCAGGTTAAGCTGACAGTTCTGGCGCCGGATCTGATTCGTGTCCGGGCCTCTTTCACCAAGGCAATTCCAGCGAGAGATCACTCCTGGGCCATCGCCAGGGAACGTTGGGAGACGCCGCATTGGAGTTTGAGGGAAACGGCAGAGTCCGTCACGATCTCGACGGATGAATTAGAGGCAGTCGTGCGCCGCTCGCCCCTCCTGATTGAATTTCGCGATGCTCGCACGCACGAACTGATCAATGCGGACGAACAGCCGATGGCCTATGACGCGAAAGGCCTGCTGGCTGGAATGATGTTTGATCCGCAGGCGGGAATATTTGTCGCCGCGTCGAAAAAGCTTGGCTTTGATGAGCACTTTTACGGTCTGGGAGAAAAGGCCGCCCATCTCGACAAGCGGCGCGGCTACTTCGTGAATTGGAACTCGGATACGCCCGGCTACACCGAAGGCAAGGACCCGATTTATCAAACCATTCCGTTCTACATCGGCTTGCAGCAGGGGGTCGCTTACGGACTCTTCTTTGATAACAGCTATCGCAGCTACTTTGATTTTGGCCGGTCTTCGCAGCGGCGCGCGTGGTTTGGCGCCGAAGGCGGCGAACTGAACTACTATTTTTTGTACGGACCACAGATCAAGAAGATCCTTGGTCGCTATGCCGATCTTACCGGCCACATGCCTCTGCCGCCGATGTGGGCGCTCGGCAATCAGCAAAGCCGCTGGAGTTACTATCCCGATACAATGGTAGAACAGGTGGTCCGCGAATATCGCGAGCGCGACCTGCCGCTGGACGTCATCCATCTGGACATCGATTACATGCAGGGGTATCGAGTCTTCACGTTTGATACCTCGCGCTTTCCGAATCCCAAAGAATTCACCGCCAGGCTGGGCCGCCAGGGCGTGAAGTTGGTTGCGATTGTAGATCCCGGCGTGAAGTATCAACCTCCAGCAAAGAATGCCCCTTCCAGTAAATCGACACGCCCGGAACTGGAGACGCAGAGTCAGCGCTACTACGTTTTCGACGAAGGGATGGACAAGAATTATTTTCAGCATCGCCGGAGTGGTGAGTTGTTCATTCCCAAAGTCTGGCCCGGCGAAAGTGTTTTCGTCGACTACACTCTGCCCGAGGCCCGGCGCTGGTGGGGCGACCTGCATCGCGCGTACACAGACAACGGGGTGGCTGGAATTTGGAACGACATGAACGAACCCTCCGATTTTGTCGATCAGACCGGCAAGAACCAGCTCGATGTGATCAGTTACGACGAAGGCGAAAGATCGACGCATGCCAGGAATCGAAATGTGTTTGCGTTACTCGAAGCGCGCGCTACTTATGAAGGACTGGCGCGATTACGGCCGGACGAGCGGCCATACGTGATCACGCGGGCGGCTTACGCTGGAATCCAGCGCTATTCGACGATGTGGACGGGCGATTCCAACAGCACCTGGGACGCGCTGGCCCTGAACGTCCCGATGTTTACTACCCTCGGACTCTCAGGTGAGCCGTTTGTGGGCAGCGACGTCGGCGGTTTCATGGGTCGCGGAAACGGCGAGTTGCTGGTCCGCGGTTATCAGATAAGTTTTCTGGCGCCATTCTGCCGCAATCACAAGACAATCGACGGCTACGACCAGGAGCCGTGGCGCTTTGGGAAGTACTACGAAGACATCATTCGCAAGTATCTGAAGCTGAGATATCGTTTGTTGCCGTTTCTTTATACGACGCTGGAAGAGGCGCACCGCACGGGTGTGCCATTGTTTCGGCCCTTAGTGCTGAACTATCCGGATGATTCAAATACTTACAACCTCGACGATGAGTTTATGATTGGGGACGACCTGCTGGTCGCGCCGATAGTGAAGCCGGATTTGACTTCACGTCTGGTCTATTTGCCAAAAGGCCTCTGGTATGACTACTGGACGAACAAACGATCCGAAGGAGGCATGATGATTCGCGTCGATGCGCCGCTGGACACAGTGCCAATGTTTGTTCGCGGCGGCGCGATTGTACCGCTGGGGCCGGAGATGAATTATGTGAAGGAGAAAAGGTTCGATCCAATTACATTCGCAATCTATCCCGACCTCGGCGGTTCAGCATCGACCACACTCTATGAAGACGATGGACTGAGTCCGGCATATGAACAGGGAGCCTTTCGTCGTACTACCCTCCATACGAAACGAGTCGCGAGCGGCTATGTCGTAAGCGTTAATGCTCCGCAAGGCCAATACAATCCCGGGCCGAGAAGGTTTGGTTTTGTAGTCAAATCTGCGCCGAATCCGAAACTGGTGACTATTGCGGACGACGGCAGGGCCCAAATCGTGCAGATCAAATGAACAGTGGAATAACTAATGCCGCTCGGCTCAGTTCGTTTACCAATGAGAACTGGAACAGTCCTTCTGGTTTCTTGTTTGTGTGACTTCGTGGATCGTCGTGCGTGCGGAAAATCCGGTCCACGAAATCACACGAAACAAAACGAAGATCGGAGGAGAACTCAGCGATAGGACATTTCATTCATGACTTGGATCAAAACCATTCCATTCCCTGAAGCTGACGAAAAGTTGCGTACCGCCATGGAAGCGCAACGTCAATTGTATCCAATCGAGTATGCCACGCCCATCCACCCCACTCCAGATGGTCAGAGTTCGGACATTGTCGCTTCCCACAGCCTGATACCCGACCGTTGTCATTATTGAATCGAGTCCCACGCAGAGTTTCTGCGTCGCGTTACCCTTGACGAAGAGTTGGTGAGGGCCCTGCAAGAGGACTACCGGTCTGCTCCGATTTCTGAGGCGGATCGGCTCATGCTCGACTACGTAACTCAACTCACCCACGACGCCACACGCCTTTCTGAGAAGGATCATCAACGGCTGCGAAGGGCGGGCTTTGACGATCGAGGCATTCTGCAGATTACGCTGATTGCATCGTGGTTTAACTATATCAATCGGGTAGCCGACGCGCTGGGAGTTGGTCGAGACTAAGTGTGGCTCAAGCTGAGTGACTCAAATATCTCGCCCGGCCATCTTCACGCAATGCTTGCAGAGAGTCCTGTCAAGCGGACGGGTAGGCGTCCATTGTAGTGGGGTTTCATTCACCCGCCTTTTGACGCGAAGCCTGCTAACTCGCTTACCGCAAACCGTAAGCCCAGTCTTCGTATCTAGGAGATGAAAAACCTTGCTACCGCCCTTGATGGCAAACATGAGCTTTGTATATCATGAATTTCAAATTACTGACACTAACGAATTTGAAGCGGTTTTGGAATGAGGCCGCTGACCGCACCCCGCATGATAGAGGACTTTAACGGACACTCTGACTGTCTGTTAGATTTACCTGCGAAAACTCAGGAATTACCCGATTGATCTTTGCGGCCGGTTACTTTACGACTCACCCATGTCAAAGAACCCTCGTTCCATAGAAGGCGAAGTTCAGCAAGTGCTT
>WNFQ01001064.1_pt1 | contig 19279 bp, 20 predicted proteins | sample 5400171 | NCBI WGS metagenome assembly WNFQ01 (sample SAMN13153356, study PRJNA577476) | soil metagenome | isolation source: 20 cm soil under Madrone tree | place: USA:California | collected 2016-06-14 | reverse complement strand
TGTTATTGCGACAGTCCTTGCAGGAATCTGCAACACGGCGTGGCTCCGCATCTTTAGCCTTATGAAAGTTCTGCCTGTCATCATTTTCGCAACCGCGCTCGCCCATGCCGCAGACGCACCGATCACCCAGGACGAGCTCGTCCGTCGCACCCAGGAGCTTTACGACGCCATCGTGCCGGGAGACCAGGCGCCTTGGAAAAAATATTTTGCCGACGACTGCATCTTCTCCGACGAAAAAGGCCGGACGTTCGATAAACCCAAACTCATCGCGGACATCACGCCGCTTCCCGCTGGTTATTCCGGCAGCATCAAAGTCAACAATGTCCAAAGCCGGATTATCAACGACACCGCCGTGCTGAGCTATGATCTCGACGAAACCGAAACCATCTTCGGCCAGAATCTAACGGCGCGTTATCACGTCACCGACACCTGGCTGCGGCGGAGCGGCGAATGGAAAATCATCGCCAGCCAGGCGCACCGTTATTACGAAGACCCGGCCGCAGGAAAGATCGATCCGAAAAAATTCGGCGACTTCGTCGGCATTTATGAGCTCGCGCCCGATCAAACAAGACTGGTTACGGCCGAGGGCGGAAACTTATTTGTGGAACGCAAAGGCAAAAGGGAACAACTCAACAAAAAGGAACAACTGTTCCCCGAAACTTCCGATCTCTTTTTCCGCAAAGGTGTCGAAGGCCGGATCCTCTTCCGTTACGACGCCCACGGCAAGGTCGACGCCCTGATTGATAGGCGGAATAACGAGGATGTCGTGTGGGCCAAGAAAAGATAGCAGACCGGCCTGGTCGCCGTGGCGACCGAAATAACGAAGACGTAGTCTGGCGCAAGACGAAATAATTTTTCGGGTCGCGCTTGTTCCCGCTTGAATTGCGCACTCAACGCAATTCCCCTATTGCCATGCCTTACTCCATGATGCGGGCAAGTGGAAAAAGTAATATGTCAGTTGCCGAACTCGAAAACATGACAAAGGCTTGGCCACCAATATCGCGCGCCGTCCGGGTGCCTCACACTGAAGCGGACTACCGGGAGCTGATGGAGTTACTCGACCGTATCACTGATAAAGTTGGCGGAGATAAAAATCAGCCGCTTGCTTCGCTCATGGACGTCCTCGGAGTCCTCATTAGAATACGAAGGATGAACACGTGCCGCAGCTGACTGAATAAGCGTCGCTTAGAATGAAATCGAAATTCACCCAGCGGCGTTACCGCGCTCCGAAGCGTCCAGCGTGCGCGATGTGCAAGCCGCAACAACGCGGCTTGGGCAGACAAGAAAACGCCCGGCGATTTACGGCGCGTGCTCGCGCAGGAGCAGCAGATCCGCGAATGGGAGCGCGCCTCGGCGAAGGGGGCTGCATCCAACTGATCACTAATTACCGATCCACCTCTCCTCGGCTTCTTCCTTCCTAATTTTTACTTCTTAATTTCCGGAGTCGATCCGTGCAGTTCTCGCACCGTCAGCGTCAATCGGTCATCCACTTTGCCGCACGTTGCTTCGGCTTTGTGATCGCTGCGCTTAAATCTGCGTTCTTTCGACGTGCCGGTCTCTTCGCGTATCCACGTCGCCGTTCGGCCGGCATTGGCCTTTAGGAATTTTGCGATCTCTTTTTCGGAAAGATCGGTACCCTTGGCGTGGGAATACCTTTCCAAAACGCTTACGCCTTTATCGAAGACCACGAAGTAAAGATACGGATCCTTGTGATAAAGAGTGCTGACGGTTCCATCGCCGAGTAAATGTCGCTCGACCAGGTTGCCATATGAATCGTCAATTCTGTCACCCCCATCACCCAGATTAGCGCAGACAGAGCTTACGCCCGCCGAAATCATCACAAGAGTGACGAAAAATCGCTTCATAATAATCTGTCATTGGACGATTTTCGGAAAATCTGCAACACGGCGTGCGGGGACGCCACCGGGTAGACCATGAAGCCGGTCGGGAACCGGCGAACCTTTGGGAAAGGCGAGTCAACCCGCAATTCTTCGATTTCCGTTCCCCTCCTTTTACTTCTTAATTCTTACTTCCTCCGCCCCGCTTTCTGCCCTAAACGCCGCCCTGTTTGCGGATTCATCCTTCGCTTCCCGGCCGGCGCCTAAAATAGAAAGCCGCCGAGGCATTCGTGCGCCCCGGCGGCTTCTCTTAAATATCTGTCCGCTAATCTCTGATCTCTGGCCTCGGTCCTCTGGCTTAACTCATCCCGAGGGAATCGAGTGTCGGTTGGTCGATCGCTGCCGTCTGCGTGAGTCCTTGATCAGCCTGATAGTCGGCAAGCGCCTGCCGGGTCAATGGCCCGAGCAATCCATCCACCTCGCCTTGGTAATATCCCATCTGCTGCAGCTCAGCTTGGACGTCCGCAATCACTCGGTCCGGCGGCTCGGCGCGCTGACCGACATAGATCGGTCCATCGTAAGCATAATACTCGGCCGCAGGACTGTAACCCCATGCCGGAAACCAGTAGCCGTTGTTCCAGAAGTAGTAACCGCCACCGATCAGCTCCACACGGTTGTAATGCGAGTGATACCAACCCTCGTCGTGCCGTTCCGGATGATACGATCGGAATACCTGGTATTGCGTGCCCTGCCACTGATCGCTTCCTTGGATCCGATAATTCTGGTTGTAGGTAACCGGCGGAACCTTGTCCGGCCTTGGCTGGGCGCGGAAATTCGCGTGCTGTTGTTTGATCTGCTGCGCCTGCTGCTTGACCTGCTGCACCTTCTGCGGATCGGCCTTCTTTGTCCCGCCCGCCACGCCCGCCACGTTAGTCCCCGTGTTTTGCTGGCCGGCCGTCGAAACTGACGGAGCGGCAGTAGCTGCCGCCGTTGCCGGAGTAGCACTCGGCGTCTTCATTCCTTTCCTGCGCTGCTGCGCCTGCACCTTTGCGCCGGGCGTCGCGCTGGCTCCCGGTTGACCGGAAACGTTCGTTTCCGTCGCGGGGGCAGTCGCAGATTCGTCGTGCGCCCGAGCCTTCCGGCCTTTTCCTGCACCTGGCTCATTCGTAGCTTCGCCGGTCTGTTCACCGGAAACATTCGTTCCCGGGGCGGTCGCAGATTCTTGACTCGCTCGAGGTTTTCGGCCCTTTCCTGCACCGGGCTCAGTCGCAGCTCCGGGCTCATTCGTTGCGCCGCGTTCCCTCATCGGTCCGCGCTGCTTCGCGGCCTCAGGCTTCGCCGCGTTTGCCCCGGGCATCGCTTGGGCCGCATGCGGTTTTCCCGGGCCCTGCTTGTTCTTTGGTGTCGGCTGTTCGTTTGGCTGTTGCGCCCACGCGGCTCCAGCCAGCGCCAGCGAGCAACATATCAGTAAACTGGTAAGATTTTTCATAATAATAATGTTTAGTCGTTGAATGTGCGCGATCTATTCAGGCCCTTCCTGTAATTTCCCCCAGCCGCGTGAGGCAAACGCCTTTTATGCGGCATCGATCGCCTAGAGGTATATCGTGCAATCGCTGGCATTTGGTTCCCCCAATCCGCAATCCGCATTCCCCAATTCTTCGGTCTCTCAACTCTTCCCTCAGGTCCCTGATATCCGACATCCTTGGCTCGCCATAATCAGTGAAGGCGGCTGACTTCTGACTTCCGACTTCTTCCCTCCTTGGCTCGCCGTAATCAATGAAGGCGGCTGACATGCGTCCTCTGCCCTCTGGCCTCAACTCCTCCCCACTCCCGGCATTGTGAACGAGATCGCTTTGAGTTCAGCGGCGAGCGTCTTTGCCTGATCGGGTGTGAGTGCGACCAGCGGCGGCCGCACCGTCCGCCACGCCGGATCGTCCGCGTAGATCGCAATGGCCTGTTTCAACGCAGCGATCATCGACGGAAATTTCCTGCTGCTGAACACCTCACGCACGATATTTAATTTTGATTGCTGTTGATCCGCGTCATCCGCGGTGTTCCACTGTTTGTACAGCTCATAAATGGCGGCCGGGTTGACGTTGGCGGTCGCGGAAATGGTACCAACGCCGCCGTTCCGCATATTGGCGAGGAGGAAGGATTCGCTGCCGACAAAAACATCGAAGCTACTCTCATCTTTTGGATGTTGGATCTTGGAGCTTCCTTGGGGTTGGGAGCTTGGAGTTTGGTGTTTCGAGCTCGTCTCGTGGATATCGCCACCGCGGCGGGCACCAAATGTCCCCTCATCTTTTGGATGTTGGATCTTGGAGCTTCCCTGGGATTTGGAGCTTGGAGTTTGGGATTTCGAGCTCGTCTCGTGGCGAGCTCGGACTGCAAACGCGTCGAGAAAAGTCTTGGTATTGTTCCAATCGCCCGAACTGTCCTTCATCCCGGCGATTGCATTCGGATAAGCCGCAAGGAGGCGCTCGACCAATCCCATGGTGATGCCAACCACCGCGATCGGCGGAATGTGGTAGAGATAAATTTTCAGTCGCGCATCACCGACGCGCTGCACAACCTCGCTGAAATAGCGGTAGAGACCTTCCTCGCTGACATCCTTGTAATAAAAAGGCGGCAGCATCAGCACGCCCGCGCAACCGTTTCCGACAGCCTGCTTGGTGAGCTTGACCGTTTCCACGATCGAGCAGCAACCGGTCCCCGGCATCATCCGCGACGGATCGACCCCGGCCGCGACCAGCTCGTCGAGCAGCATCGCGCGCTCTTCCATCGACAGCGAGTTCGCCTCGCTGTTCGTGCCGAAGACGGCAAGTCCGCAGTTCTGGGATAGCAGCCACTTACAATGCGCGATGAAACGTTGGCTATCAGGCGCGAGATCACTTTTAAATGGCGTGACGACCGGCGCCAGCACGCCGCGAATGCGCTGAGTCATGATTTCTCGGGAACCAATGAATGTCGCAAAAGCAGAAACATCAAATCCGCCCGCCCTACGGCGGACAGATTCGCCGTGGCGAACCTCAAACTTCGATCATCAAACATCCCCAAGTGTCTTTCAATCGCAGAAAGTTTTGATAAACTGCCAGTATGAGCACCGTCAAAGAGATCCAGGCGGCCATTCCAAACTTGTCACGCCAGGAAATCGAGCAAATCCGCACGTGGATTGATGATTACCTGGAGGACCAGCTTGAGCTCACTGACGAGGTGAAAGCCAAGCTAGACCAGTCGCGGCGCGAGATCGCGGCTGGGCAATACACCGCGCGCCAGCCAAAATAGTTCGTGGGTGCCGCGCTCCAGATTTGGTCGCCGACATTCTCCAAGGCATTTGATTCCCTTCCGGCGGCGGTCCGCGATGCCGTCCAACGCAAGGTGGACGAGATGACCTCACGCTCGGCATCTGAAATATACAGCTTCGACGTTCGATGTTCGCGTTTGTATTCCTCCCCCTGGTTCCGCAATCCGCATTCCGCAATTCTTCTGACATCCGACCTCCTTGGCTCGCCGTAATCAATGAAGGCGGCTGACATCTGGCTCCCCTTCTTTCCGCTCCTCACAGAGCTAAATTTCTGCTATTTTCCGCGCTTTCATGCCGCCGCCGACGAAGTTAAATGCAGTTGCAGCTCCCGCTAAGGAGACCTCAGCTAATGCACAGGCACGCGTCGCCGCATCGCGCGATCCTCGCCACGGTGGCGAGCTGTCCATAGGCTGGATGGAACTGAACTGAGAATGACCATTGTCCTGAAGCCGGAAAACGTCGCTCAGCTCGTTTTCTTCATTCGTGGAGAAAAGGTCCTGCTCGATGCTGATCTCGCGATGCTTTATGGCGTTGAGCCGCGCGTCCTGAATCAGGCGGTGGCGCGAAACCGCAAACGTTTCCCAGCGGACTTCGTGTTTCAGCTTTCGGCAAGGGAGTACGACGCTTTGACATCACAGATCGTGATCTCAGACAAAGATGATGCCCGGGGCGCTTCAGCTTTGAGATCACAAATTGTGATCTCAAAGAAAGGCCGTGGCGGCCGCCGCTATCTTCCATACGCCTTTACCGAGCAGGGCGTCGCCATGCTCTCAAGTGTACTGCGCAGCGCTCGCGCAGTGGAGGTCAACATCGCTATCATGCGCACTTTTGTGCAGTTGCGCCGGCTCATGGACACGAATCGCGATCTCGCTCGCAAGATCGGAGCGCTTGAGAAGAAATACGACGAGCAGTTCGCCACCGTCTTCGAAGCGATCAAGCAACTCATTACTCCGCCCGAGCCGTCCAGGAAAAGGATCGGATTTCATCCATAAAATACTGCTGTACCGCGCACCGCTCCTAGTTCCCGGCTCCCGGAGCCCCACTCCACATTCCGCATTCCGCAATCCGCAATTCTTTGTCCTTCAACCTTCTCCCACCCCAGCATTTTTCCGTTTCTCACAGAGCTAAATTTCTGCTATTCTCCGCGCCTCATGCTCACCGGCGAAATCCGAAATCAGATCGATCGAATTTGGGATGCTTTTTGGGCCGGAGGAATCGCTAACCCGCTCGAAGTCATCGAGCAGATCACCTATCTGCTATTCATTCGGCGGCTAGACGATCTGCACACGTTAGAGGAAAACAAAGCCAACCGGCTGAAGAAACCGATCGAGCGCCGCATTTTTCCGGAAGGGAAAGACAACCGCGGCCGTCCTTACGAAGATTTCCGGTGGTCGCGTTTTAAGAACTTCGCGCCGGCAGAAATGTTCACGGTTGTTGGCGAGCACGTTTTCCCATTTCTCCGCACGCTCGGCGGCGACAAATCCACGTACTCGCAACACATGGAAGGAGCGCGCTTCACCATTCCTACTCCGGCATTGCTCGCGCGAGTCGTAGATATGATTGATCACGTCCCCATGGAGGATCGCGACACAAAAGGCGATCTCTATGAGTACATGCTCGCGAAGATCGCGAGTGCGGGACAGAACGGACAGTTCCGCACCCCGCGTCACATCATTCGGTTGATGGTCGAGATGGTTACGCCGCAGCCGACTGATGTCGTTTGCGACCCAGCATGCGGCACTGCCGGATTCCTCGTCGCAACGGGTGAATATTTGCGCGAGCACAATCCTGAGATCTTCCGCGACGAGAAGCTGAAGCAGCATTTCCATCATGCGCTCTTTCACGGGTTCGATTTCGACAACACGATGCTCCGCATCGGCAGCATGAACATGTTGCTGCATGGCGTGGAGAATCCCGACATTCGGTACCGCGATTCGCTCGCGCAGGACCACGCAGGCGAGGAAGAGAAATACACGCTCGTGATGGCGAATCCTCCGTTTGCCGGATCACTCGATTACGAGAACTGCGCCAAGGACCTCCAGCAAATCGTGAAGACGAAGAAGACCGAGTTACTCTTCCTCGCCCTCTTCTTGCGCTTGCTCAAGCCCGGCGGACGCGCCGCCGTCATCGTGCCCGACGGCGTACTCTTCGGGTCGTCCAACGCGCACAAGACGCTGCGAAAACTTCTCGTCGAGGAACAGAAACTCGAGGCAGTCATCTCGCTGCCCGGCGGCGTGTTCAAGCCATATGCCGGCGTCTCCACCGCCATCCTTGTGTTCACCAAGACCAACTCCGGCGGCACGGACGACGTCTGGTTCTACGACGTGGATGCCGACGGCATGTCGCTCGACGACAAACGTACGGAACTTCTGCCGCCGGAAAAGCTCGGCCCAGCGCCCAAGGTCGCGCTCACCGCCGGCGACCACGCGAAGAACAACCTCCCCGACATCCTTACGCGCTGGGCGCAGCATAACAAAGCCGAGCGCACGAACCCGCGCACCGCGCAAAGCTTCTGCGTGCCCAAACCCGATCTTGCTGCGCAGGGCTACGATCTCTCGCTCAACCGCTATAAGGAAGTCGTCCACGTAGAAGTCGCGCACCGGCCTCCTAGCGAAATTCTCGAAAGTGTCGCTAAGCTGGAGGCAGATATTCAGCAGGAGATGAAGGAACTCAAGGAGATGCTGAAGTGATCTCACGAACTTCCTTTAACGGGGCGTTCCCAATTAGGCGACTCAGCGAGGTCGTTGAGTTTCTCGACAGCCAGCGTCGCCCGGTCACAGAGTCAGATCGGCGCGCTGGACCTTATCCTTATTATGGCGCGAATGGACAACAGGGGACGATTGATGATTTCATTTTCGATGAACCACTTGTTCTGCTTGCAGAAGACGGTGGCCATTTCGGAGAGCCGGACCGAAGCATCGCGTACAGGATTTCCGGCAAGACTTGGGTTAATAACCACGCGCATGTGCTGCGGCCCACCTCGGCTATCGATATCGGTTATCTTTGCCGCGTCCTTGAAAACTACGATGTGACGCCATTCGTTACCGGAACGACGCGCGGGAAGCTCACCAAGGCCGGCGCGTCGGAGATCCCGATTCCCGTGCCACCGCTGGCGGAGCAGCAGCGGATTGCGGAGGTGCTGGACCGGGCGGAGGCGTTGCGGGCCAAGCGCCGCGCCGCCCTCGTCCAACTCGACTCCTTCACCCAATCCCTCTTCCTCGACCTCTTCGGCGACCTGCCCGAGAAGGATACGGCGCGACTTGATGAACTCGCGGAACTAAAGCGTGGTCCTTTTGGCGGAGCACTGAAGAAGGAAATTTTCGTAGAGTCTGGTTACAAGATCTACGAACAGAAGAACGCGATTCAAAACGACTTCACGATCGGCCGATACTTCATCAGTGATCGGAAGTACAAAGAAATGGAAGACTTCGCCGTAATCGCTAATGATTTAATCGTCAGTTGCTCAGGAACGTTCGGAAAAGTTGCTATTGCGCCGAATGACGCGGCAGCAGGGATCATCAATCAGGCCCTTCTTCGAGTGCGACCTAACACTGCACGTGTTACCTCACTGTTTCTAAAGCACGCATTGGAGCAGCCAGCTGTACAATCGAGACTCGCCCGTTATTCCCACGGCACAGGCTTGCAGAATTTTCCACCGATGGCCGAAGTCCGCGCGCTTCGTGTGCCAGCGCCTTCATCACAATTGCAGCGCGAATTCGCCCGCCGGGTCAGCGCGGTGGAGAAGCTGAAGACGGCGCAACGCGCGTCGCTGGCGGAGCTGGACACGCTCTTCGCCACCCTCCAGCACCGCGCCTTTCGCGGAGAACTATAACATGAGCGGCCGACTCAGGGACGCATGGCAATTTGTGTGGCCGGAGATCTGGCTACCACTTGAAGAGTCCGACGTTTGGTCACAACTTGCGGAAAGCTCGGGATACACTACCGATCAACTTTACGTCGACGTTTACGTAGAGTTGGTTAAAGCCTTCAAGAAGGCTCCGCCCCCAACCCAGTACGATGCGGTTGCGAATGACCCACTGCTTGCGCGGCTCGCGTTAGGAACGACTTCCGCTATCGCATTGCGCGGCGAAACTGCGGCGGCGCGATTTTTCGAGAATGCGTTCGAAGCTATCAGTGGGGCGGGCAGTCCTGAGCTAGAAGGCGAGTTTCGCCAACTCGTCCGGGGTTTTCTGAAGTCCAGAAATCTTCGTTATGAATTGATTGAGCCATTTGAGCTGCGATCACACCTCTCTGGCGTGTTCGAGGCGATCATTGCAGATATGCTCGAAGCAACAAGTCAGCACCCGCAACTAAGCCAAGCATTTTCGGACTTCGCGCATTCTTTTCGCGCACTCCAGCGTAGCCATGCTGAACCCGATATGAAGACTTGCATCCACAAAGCAGGAATGTTGGCCGAAGCACTTGCCAGCGTGCGCCCCGAAGCGCGCGGTAACAATTTCGGCGCACTTTGCAACAGCCTCGAATGCTGGCCAAATCAATTGGTGCGCGAGGCAGTAAAGAAGCTTTATGAATTCTCATCCGACTCTCCGGGAGTCAGGCACAACATCATCCGACGGGGGAACTCCCCTCGCGCGCTCGAAATGCGCGATTCGATGATTGTGCCTCTTCTCTTAGTGACTGCTACTAGCTATTTTGGTTCCAACGCAGACCTGCTCGATACACTGAGAAGTCATTCAACAGAACCGCCACAGGAACCTCCGGATCCGCCCACAATCACTGAATCTGCCGCGAACGTCGCTCTGCCGTAAGCCATGGAAAAGATAACTGAGAGCGATTTAAAGAACGAGATCGTGGACATGCGAGAGCGTTTCCCACGACTGCAGGACAGCGAGCTGTTCGTTGCGTGGTTCTTGAAGGCATACGTTACAGAGAAAGAAAAGGAAGCTGTCGGAGCACTTGTCGGCGGAGCGCGCGATAAGAGTCTAGACGCGGTTTATATCGACGACCCGTCGAAGACTGTTTTTATTGTTCAAGGAAAATACCGTCAACGGCTTAACGGTACTCTCGAACATCGTTCGGATGTTACTGCGTTCGCGGAACTCGGAAATACGTTTTCCGAGAAAGAGGCCTTTGCTTCTTACCTCGAAGGTCTCGATGCAGCAGCAGCGGGAAAAATCGAGCCCGCCGTGAAGCGGATTCGTTCACGCGACTATCGACTCCAACTGTATTACGTCACAACCGGTCGCTGCAGTCCAGCACTCACCTCCGAGGCGGATCGGATTGCCCGCCAAGCGGAAATCTTCACTAGCATCGAAGTCATCGACGGGAAACGGGTCTTGCGATTACTCTCTGACTACCTTGACGGGGTTGCGCCGCCAATTCCGTTACTCGAACTGGAAATGGAAAGCGGCCAGGGTGTAAAACTCGAAGGAATTCTCCAACGCTTTGATGGCGCAACGGGAATCGAATCTTGGGTGTTCCCGGTAAATGTACGTCACATCGCTAAGATGTACGAGCAATCGGGCATTCGACTGTTCGCTAGAAACGTGCGGGGCTTCCTCGGAAGCTCAAAGATCAACAAGAACCTTGAGAAGACGCTCGACACCGAGCCCGAATTTTTCTGGTACTACAACAACGGGGTGACAATCATTTGCGACGCAGCTACAAAATTGAGTCGAAGTGGCCGCAATATGATGCGCGTCGTCAACCCCCAAGTAATCAACGGTCAACAGACGACACGAATATTACATCAGTATGCGGCACGAAATTCAAAAGCAACGGTGTTGGTCCGGGTAATCAGCGTGCCACGTGACAGCGACGAAGACTCCAATCGGTTCGAAAATCTAGTCAGTAAGATCGTTGCCGCGACCAATTGGCAAAATGCAATCAGCGCGTCCGATCTCATGGCGAACGACCGCACTCAAATCGAGATCGAGCGTAATCTGCGAAAACTAGATTATTTCTACGTTAGAAAGCGGGAGAGCAAAGGAGAAGCGCGACGACGCTCGGGGGTCCGACATGCACAATTCATAAAGAAGGATGAACTCGCACGAGCAGTTGCGGCTTGTGAGTTGGATCCATCGATCGTGCGCGAAGGTAAGGAGCAATTATTTGAAGAGAGGTATTACTCGCAACTTTTCCCAAATTCTGATCCTTACTTCTATCTTCCTCGATACTGGCTCGTCTGGTATGTGTCGCGCACGGCGCGCGGGTACCCGGAGCGAGCGTACGCGAAGTGGCTGGTCACACACTTTGTCTGGCGGCATTTGAGCAGGATCCTTCGATCTCGCGTCCTTAAAGATGTGTTCGCCATGGAGGAATTCGAATCGTTTTCCAAGGCTTGTGATGCCGCGTTCAAAGCGTCGTTGGCTTTTTATCGAGCCCGGCGAGGAAGTGGAGCAACGGCAATCGACGTTTCCAGTTTTTTTCAGCGACGAGAACTCCACACAGAGTTTGAGCGGTTTTGGAAGAAAGTGCCGGCGGTGCATCGCAAGCAGTTCACAAAGGGATTGGAACGCTTCACGCGTGAACTACAATCAAAGAGTGACGAGTGAGGAGTAGTGGCTGACTCGAATTTTGTTTTCCTCACGGGCGAATGGCCCGAACTCTCGGATTCAGCAAGTAGAGCAGAATCGCTCGCTTCGTCCGATCCGCGCAGCTCCTGCTTCTACTCGCGACGGGCTTTGGAACTCGCGGTTCACTGGCTCTATAAGAGCGACAGCAGCTTAAAGCTGCCCCACAGCGAAAGTCTTAGTGCGCTGATCTTCGAGCCCACTTTCCGCGACGCGATTGGATCGCCGCGCTTAACCAAGGTCCGAATCATCAAGGACCTAGGTAATCTTGCGGTTCATAGTCACAAGCCGATCCGCGAGATCGATGCCGTCGCCGCCGTTCGCGAGCTGTTTCATTTTTGTTTTTGGATCGCACGCACCTACGCGCGCGGACCGAAGCCACCGGATGGAATCGAGTTCAATCCTGACCTACTGCCCAAAGGGACAACTGCGTCGCACCAAACGATGGCGCAGCTGCAAGCGCTTGAAGGTCAGCTGCGCGACAAGGATGAGAAGCTTGTCGCTCTTTTGGAAGATAAGGAGACGCTCGATGAGGAACTACGGCGACTTCGCGAAGAGGTCGCAGTAGCAAAAAAGGTCAACACCGAGCAGCCTGACACACACAATTACTCCGAAGCAGAGACGCGTGACTATTTCATCGACCTGTTGCTAAAGGAAGCCGGTTGGGCTCTCGATAAAACTCAAGACCGCGAGTTTCCCGTCACAGGAATGCCCAATGAATCGAAAGAAGGGTTCGTGGATTACGTGCTTTGGGGTGACGACGGCAAACCTCTCGCCTTGATCGAAGCGAAGAAGACGAAACGCGACGCGCGGGTCGGGCAGCAACAGGCAAAGCTTTATGCTGACTGTCTGGAACAGAAGTTCGGTCAACGGCCAATCATCTTTTATTCAAACGGATATGAGCACTGGATGTGGGATGATTTCTCGCATCCGCCACGCGCGGTGCAGGGATTCTATAAAAAAACTGAGCTGGAATTGCTGATTCAACGGGGCACAACACGGAGGAAACTGGCCGAAGCAGAGATCAGAAAGACGATTGTCGAGCGTTACTATCAGACTCGCGCGATTCGCCGCGTGAGCGAGGCTTTTGAAACCGATAACTCCCGCAAAGCGCTTCTCGTGATGGCGACGGGATCAGGGAAGACACGAGTGGTAATCGCCCTCTGCGATCTCCTGATGCGGTGCAACTGGGCCAAGCGCATTCTCTTTCTCGCCGATCGCGTGGCGCTGGTGAACCAGGCGCTCAACGCTTTCAAGCAGCACCTGCCGGATTCATCGCCGGTGAATCTCGTGACTGAGAAGGAGAAGGAAGGCCGTGTCTATGTCTCCACCTATCCGACAATGATGGGTCTGATCGATCGGGCCAAAGATGGGCAGAAACGATTTGGGGTTGGTCATTTCGATCTTGTGATTATCGACGAGGCGCACCGCTCTGTTTATCAGAAGTACCGCGCCATCTTCGAATACTTCGATTCCTATCTGGTCGGACTCACTGCCACGCCGAAAGACGAAATCGATCACAACACCTATTCACTGTTTGATCTGGAAGAGGGCGTGCCGACTGACGCTTATCCACTCGAAGACGCGGTGAAGGATGGCTTTCTCGTCCCGATGAAAGCGGTCGCGGTGCCACTGAAGTTTCAGCGAGAAGGAATCAAATACGATGATCTCTCGGAAGCAGAAAAAGAAGAATGGGATGCAAAGGAGTGGAACGAAGACGGAGAAGTTCCAGATCGCGTCGAAGCTGAGGCTGTAAATAAATGGCTCTTCAACCAGGACACGGTGGACAAGGTCCTCGCACATTTGATGACACGTGGTCAAAAAGTGGCTGGCGGCGATCGACTCGGCAAGACGATCATCTTCGCCAAGAACCACGATCACGCGAAGTACATAGCAGAGCGGTTTGACATCAATTACCCCGAATTCAAAGGCGATTTCGCGCGACTGATCGATTTCTCCGTGGAGTACGCGCAGAGCCTAATCGACAGCTTCTCGATTCCGACAAAGTCGCCGCACATCGCAATTTCGGTGGATATGCTCGATACAGGGATCGACGTGCCGGAGATTGTGAATCTTGTTTTCTTCAAGCGGGTCATGTCGAAGACGAAATTTTGGCAGATGATCGGCCGAGGCACTCGCCTTTCGCCAAATCTCTTCGGGCCGGACAAGGATAAGGCGTTCTTCTACGTCTTCGATTACTGCCAGAACCTCGAATTCTTCAGCCAAAACCCGGAAACTAGCGAAGGGTCGTCGGGAGAATCGCTGAGCACGCGCCTTTTCAAACTGCGGCTGGAATTGATCAATGAGCTCGATAAGGAGCGCTTCCCTTTACCTGTCGCGCGCGAGGAGCCGGAACTCGACTTACGTGATGCAACGGCCGAGCTGCTGCGGAACGAGATCGCGGCGATGAATGTTGAAAACTTTATCGTCCGCCCACGGCGGGAACTGGTCGAACGTTTCGCTGAATCAAAGGCGTGGGAAAAGCTCACCCAGACCGATTTGCTCGACCTGGGCAAACAGGTCGCCGGCCTGCCGACCCAACTCGATCCCGAGGACGAGGAGGCCAAGCGTTTCGATGTTCTGATGCTGAATCTGCAGCTCGCGGTTCTTCGTTCGGAGCAACGTTTCTCCAAATTACAGAAGTCGGTTAAAGCCATCGCCGGCCTGCTGGAAGAAAAGTCATCCATTCCAATGGTTCAGGCGCAGATGGAATTGATTCAAGCCATTCAGACGGATGAATGGTGGGAAGACGTCACACCGCAGATGCTCGAAAACGCACGAAAGCGGCTCCGCCTGCTGGTGAAGCTGATCGACAAGCAACAGCGCAAACCGATCTATACAGACTTCGTCGACGTGATGGGGGACGAAAAAGAGGTCGAATTCGCGGCGTTCGCAGCGGTCGACGACTTCGAGCAATTCCTATCCAAAGCTAGGCGCTTTCTGCGCGAACACGAAGACCACATCGCGATCCACAAGTTGCGGATGAACGAGCCGCTGACTGACGCCGACCTAAAGGAACTCGAACGCATTCTGGCCGAAAACGAAGTCGGTAGTGCCGAAACGATTGAACGAGCAAAAAGCGAAAGCAACGGACTGGGTTTGTTTGTGCGTTCACTTGTTGGGCTTGATCGAGCCGCAGCAAAAGCGGCATTCGCAGAGTTTACGAGCGGAAAGACGCTGAACGGGAACCAACTCGAGTTCGTCAACCTGATCATCGATCATCTTACCGACCGAGGAGTTGTCAGCGTTGAATCCCTTTACACATCTCCTTACACCGATGTAAGTCCGCAAGGTCCTGACGGCTTATTCAAACCAAAAGAGGTCGACCAGCTCGTCGACATTCTGCACGATGTGCGCGACCGGGCAGTTGCTTAAGACAGTGACAATATTTTCGCCCGACATCATCGCCGCAGAGATCGTAGAAGATCTGCAAGCCGCCCTCGCCCAGTTCGCCGGAATCGCATCGGATCTAAAGCGCCGAGACATAGCGTCAGGAAGCTGAGTCGCGTCGCGACTGAGATCGACATTGTAGCGCGAAGCCGGTACCATTATTTACAGCTTTGAATGATCCCCCAAGACACGCCCGCATGACCGGACGTTTTTGCGCTAAATCAGCATGAACATTGATCTGAATGAGATTTGGGCGGCCGATGGAATGCCGAAATCAGCGGGCGAGGTCGAAGACGTCTTCGACCCTTACCTGAGTCAATTGCGGGAACAGTTACAAAGATTGCTGGCTCAAAAATCGGACGACAAACCCGGCGTTGCCGCGTCCCTCGTCGCGGAAGTTCAACAAGTGCTAAGTAAAGTGCGCACACATACTGCGACGGCGACCAAGCGAGGGTCGCCGGAAGACGCGAGGATCGCGGATCAGCTAAGAAAATTCGCCGAGAAGTTGAACTCCTGGTGCAGCGTCATTGTCACCGCATCCGGCGACGCGGCGACCAACACTAGGAGTCGATTCGCGGACGCCGGAGCGTGGGCGACGCACTACAGCACTGTGCGCATGACCATTACCACGTTTTTTGTGACGACCACATGGGCCATTATCAGCCTGAAATGGGACGCGTACAGCCGTGACTTGTGGTGGGCCGCTCTGATTGTGTGGATTTTTGCCGGTGCGTTCTTGTTGGTTTTTACCGGTTTAACGCAGCACGCCTCTTCGCAGCAACAAGAGTACAAATCTTATTTGCCCGCTTTGGACGGACGCGCTCCCCCGAAACGTCTGAAACGATCGGTTAAATTTTGGATATGGGCACCGGTGATCCTCTATGCTTTCGCCTCCGGCGGCTTTGGGTGGTTGCTATACGCTTGGATTGATCGTGCGCCTAAAACCGCGATCACGTGGGCGGCGCTCGTGAACGAGTCCTCCCTCAAGAAACAAGAGGACGCGGCCGGACTGCAAAGCGTGAAACTGTCTGACTGGGGAGCAAAGATCGACGCTCTCGGGTGCTCGGTCGATCAAATCAGGCTGAAACTTTCTCAACCCGCGCCGACGATCACTCCGAACCCGACCCCAACCGCTACACCAAAGCCGTCAGTTCATCGTCGCCATGGTCATCGAAAAGGTCGGAGGTCCCACGAATGAGAAAAGAAAATGGGGTCGCGTCTAAACATTCAGCGGCTAGAGCCGCTCGTTATTGGTTAGCGGTTATCAGCGACTGGCAAAATTGAGAACCGTCCGTTCCTTTCTTAGCACATCATGCACGTCAAGATCTGCGGTATAAGACGATCGGAGGATGCATTGCTAGCCGCTCAGTGTGGCGCTGACGCCGTTGGTCTTCTCGTTGGCCAACGGCATAGTAGTCCAGATTTCATTACTGCCGCTTTGGCGGGGGAGATCGCTCGCACCCTGCCGCGGTCGGTCGAAGCAGTTTTAGTCACCCACATTACAGAGGTCGACGAAATCGACCGATTATTGCGGCAGAGTGGAATTACGGCTGTTCAGCTTCATAGCGAAATCACTGCCGACTCTGTAGCGAATTTACGCACCCGATTTCCGGATCTGAAGGTCTTCAAATCAGTCCATGTGATTTCTGCCCAGAGCGTCGCCTATCCCGAAGCCTTAAGGAAGGTGGTGAATGGTTTTGTTCTCGACACGATCAATGTGGCGACTGGTCAAGTAGGAGGTACTGGAAACATACATGATTGGTCGATCAGCCAGAAGATTGTGGAACGGTTCCCTGACATCCCGACCATACTTGCCGGTGGTTTGACTTCTAAAAATGTCCGGTCAGCTATCGAGTCGGTGCATCCGTTTGGCGTTGATGTGAATTCAGGAACGAAAGGATCCGACGGATTTAAAGATGCTCGTAAAATGCGTGAGTTTATCCGCGAAGCCAAGCGCTTAGGCGCGACAGGAAGCTGACACGTTTGAACCTTGGCGGAGGCCCATCGGCAAAGCATCATAGGTGTATATACACGCATGATGATTTAACAGGCGCTGGAAAAGTCGACGAAAAACAAGATGTGCCTTCGCCGACGCTTCCGTCTATGCCAAGGCTACGACGTGACGAGTCGGCGCGATGAGAAGCCTCGAAGACAGCGCCAACCTGCCCGATTTGGGTTTATCTCAGTCTGCCCGCCATTGCGCTGGCCAACACAACGATCGGCCAGAAGGCGGCGCGACAGGTGAAACGTTAAATCGTTACATCGACGGCGGAACAAAACGCGATCAGACGACGGACTTGCGTGGTATCGAGAATTCGCACGCCGAATTCGGTCTCGTCGCGCAGAAATCGCAGACGACACGCCCGCCACTACCCGCCTTCGCATCGCCTACGTCGTGGCAGGCAGCAACCTCTCATGCATCGTAAGCCTCCTTCGTCCCGCACTGGCGGGACTACGGCGGGCCAAGAGCGGCTTATGATGCAGGGTTGATGGCCGATTGTTGAGAGACTAAGCACGGGAAAAGATAGATTTTGCAGAGGTCGTTGCTGTATGGCTGCGCAGATGCTTAGGTTTGTTCAACGTTTTCGTGAGCTATGGCCAGACAATTTAAGCCGGTGCGTTTCGCTGTGTTGATCGGATTGGCTGCGTTCATCGTGTGTGGCGTGGCGGTATTCTACAGTCATCGCACGGCTCACGGCACAACGGCGGAAGAACGGGCTGCTTATGAACTCGGTGAGAAGGCCGGAGAACAAGCGCCGGGCGGCGCAACGTTGCCGACGGAAGCGGACGTGAACATGACGGCTCAAAAGTATTTCGAGCAGCAGGGCCCGGCTGAACAGCTCCAAAATCCTTCGCGAGCATCCGACCTGCAGGCTTTTAAACAGGCTGTCAAAAAGGGTTACACCGCCGGGTTCAAGAAGACGCATCCGCAGCAGTGAACCGCTCACGCACCGTGTTTGAGAGTTGGGGTCGCGTCTCAACATTTGACATTTAACCTTCGATCACATGAACGGGGAGGATTGGGGTCGCGTCTCAACATTTAACATTCGAACTGGCTGAGAAGTCAGCGAAGGTCACTTCGCGTCGGGAAATCGCGCCGCGTTACGGAGATAGAGAACAAGATCGTAGCCGCGCCCACTCGGGTAGGGTTTCCCGTTGATTTCGAATCCATGGTCAGACGCATAACGCATGACTCGCTCATCGGCCCGGGTGGTCGCGAAAACATTCTCGTTCTTCGCGAAAGGGAGTAATTCACCGACAATGCGAGTCGACAATCCTCGCCCTTGGTGCGTTTTAGCCACGACCACCCAACCCAACTCAACACGGTATTCGTCTGATGCGGTGGTTGCTTGCGCATTGGCGAACACCCTGTCGCGGTAGCCGGGTCGGGGGTGTTTTAGCGCGCCTACTCCGACGAGTTGACCATCCGACGTCCGAAGAAACAACAGGCGAAGAGCGTTGCGGATCCGTTGCGTTAAGCCTTGTGGATCGACTGTGCCGCCTTTGACGACAAGCTTCTCAAAATCGGCTAGCGCCTCCGCTGTGCAATCCGAGGGCGAGAATATTGACGAAGTTAGCATCGCAGTGTTTTCGGGCCATGAAGAAAATCGCATGAAAAAATGGGGTCGCGTCATATTGCTTCGCGGCGTTGAAGCGTTGAATCGTTAAAGCGTTACATCGGCGAAATGTGCATAATCCGCGGCTGGGTTCATTGATTTTCCCTGTCGCGATTGCGTCGCGCCGCCGCTGCCAACTCGGGGTTGCCTTTGTATCAGCTTCATCACCGGATGGATCTCCCAGACTGCTAAAGAGCAAACCGCTTTCCGTGTCGCGCACCATGTGTCGCTGAAGGAGCAAAGTTTATCCAAAGCTCCGGCAGACGAAAATAGCGAGTGGCAAGGTGACAATCATTAACAGTGCAGTTGCCACCAGAGTGGATGAGGATTCGACTTCGTAAATGCGATAGCGCGGTGCCAACAGAGGCGCGAAGACTGCTGTGGGAATAGCACAAACCACGATTCCCTCGCCAGCCAGCGGACTGCCAACTTTCAGCGCCGCAACCAGCAGCACCATGAGCAGTGGCTGTGCGACCATTTTCACGAGCGCGTTGGCTATCACTTCACCGTTCAATCTAATTTCATAGGCCGCGATGATTAGTCCGGCCAGGAAAATGGAGGCGCCGGAAGTGCTCGAGCCGATTAGCATCAACATAT
>WNFQ01001178.1_pt1 | contig 19280 bp, 18 predicted proteins | sample 5400171 | NCBI WGS metagenome assembly WNFQ01 (sample SAMN13153356, study PRJNA577476) | soil metagenome | isolation source: 20 cm soil under Madrone tree | place: USA:California | collected 2016-06-14 | reverse complement strand
CGCTCGCCGAGAACGCGCCGCGCACGGAATCGACCACACGAAAGCCCGCATCGTATCGGCCGAGCTCGAACACCGCGTACAGTACGCCCAAGGTCAACAACACCGCGAGGCCCAGCAGCACCGCACGACGCCTTGGCGTATGCGATCTGACGACCAGTTTGCCGAACGAATCCACCATGCTTCCGCGCCACTCCTACAGGGGAAAGAGACATTACACGCGCGGCGCCCGCTAAGACAGACCTTCTGGGACTCGCGTCTGAGCCGTATGGCGCCATATGGCGACAGCCGGGCACAGGCGGCGACCGACGGCGCGCCACGGTATCATGCCAAACTCAAGCGAAACGGGATCATTCATGCTCTGGCTCAAGGCATTTCATGTCATCGCGGTGGTCACGTGGTTCGCCGGCTTGTTCTACTTGCCTCGCCTCTACGTCTATCATGCGGACGCCGATGACTCGATCAGCCTCGAGCGCTTCAGAATCATGGAGCGCCGCCTGTTCGCCATCATGACCATTGGCGCAGTGGCAAGCGTGGGATTGGGCGCCGCGATGGTGGCGGCAGCGCCCGCTTACCTGACGATGGGGTGGTTGCGGATCAAGCTGCTGCTGGTGCTATTGCTGATCGCCTACCACGTGTCCTGCTACAAGCTGATGCGCGATTTTGCGGAGAATCGCAATAGTCACAGTGCGAAATGGTACCGCGGCTTCAATGAGGTTCCCTCGCTGCTGCTGATCGCCATCGTACTGCTGGCCGTGGTCAAGCCTGGTTAGAGTATTCCCATGCGCTTCGCGCAACTGTTAACGGGGTCGGGGCGACCCCGTCCTTTTAGGTGTGGGCGGGGAACATCAATTGGCCGAGATCGTGCAGCGCCCGCACGTAGACCCGCCGCTTGAAATAGATGACCTCGCGCACCGGCGTCCAATAGTCGGCCCAGCGCCAGCGATCAAATTCGGGCGTGGCGGTGGCATCGAATCGCAGCTTCGATTCGTCGGCGACGAGCTTGAGCAGAAACCAGCGCTGCTTCTGCCCGATGCAGCGGTCGCGGACGTATTGCCGAGGCAGCCGATAGCGCAACCAGCCGCGGGTGGAGCCCAATACCTCCACGTCCTTGCGTTCCAGGCCGATTTCCTCCTTGAGTTCGCGAAACAGCGCCTCTTCCACCCGCTCGCCGCGGTTGACGCCGCCTTGGGGAAATTGCCAACCGCGCCCGCCGACGCGGCCGCCCAAGAACACTTCCCCGGACCCGCGCGTCAGCACAATGCCCACATTGGCGCGAAAACCGTCCTTGTCGATGTAGTCGATGGCTGACTGGATGGACATTGGCTCAATTGTTCCATATCACCGGCCGCTTGTGGTCGCCGCGCAGGGGCCCTATGGTACGCGGCACATGAAACCCAGCAGCCTGCTGCCCTTATTGTCGTTGCTTGCGCTGATGAGCGTCGGGCTGGCCGTTTCGGTCGGCAGCACGTCCCTGCGCCTCGATACCGTGCTGGCGGCGGTTCTGGGCGGCGGTCACGATTCCGTGGCGCGCGAGGTCATCTTGGATCTTCGCCTGCCGCGCGCACTCAACGCCTTCAGCACGGGCGGCCTGCTGGCGCTGGCCGGCGTGCTCATGCAGGTATTGTTGCGCAATCCTCTGGCCGACCCCTATGTGCTCGGCATATCCGGCGGGGCTGCGGTCGCGGCGCTGGGCGCGATGTTATTGGGCCTGGGCGGTTTGATCGTCGACTGGGCCGCGGGAGCCGGAGCGCTGGGCGCGACCCTCCTGGTGTTCGCGCTCGCCCACGCCCGCGGCGGTTGGACTCCGCAACGGCTGTTGCTGAACGGCGTGGTGGTTGCCGCCGGCTGTACCGCGGTAGTCAGTCTGATGCTCGCCTTGGGCGATGAAACTCGATTGCGCGGCATGCTGTTCTGGATGATGGGCGATTTATCGTTCTCTCCCTTCTCACCCGCGGCGCCGTGCATGTTATTGGCGATCGGTGGACTCGCCATCGCCGGAGCGCGCACCTTGAACGTGCTGGCACGCGGCGAAATCGAATCCCAATCCTTAGGGGTGGCACTGTCGCCGGCACGAATAGCGTTGTTCTGCGCGACCGCCGCGCTGACCGCCACCGCGGTGATCACCGCAGGAGGCATCGGCTTCATTGGCCTCGTTACGCCGCATTTGGTGCGGCTGGTCGCGGGAAGCAATCACCGGATCGTCGTGCCGGCATCGATCCTGCTGGGCGGCACCCTCCTGACCTTGGCCGACACTTTGGCGCGAATTGCCGCATCACCGCGGCAACTACCCGTCGGCGCGCTGACCGCGCTGATCGGGGTGCCGCTGTTCTTGATTCTGATGCGCCGGGAACGGCGCATCAACTCGTAGTCGGACGCGCCTCGCCGTCCGCCGCCAACGGAATTATTCCCGCTTGGCCGCTCCCGCGAACAGGTCCAGCACCGATGCGTTCAATTTCACGGCGATGGCCAGCAGAGTCAGGACGGTGATGTTGTAAGAACCGCGCTCGAGCCGTCCCACCACATTCGGATGGACTCCCGCCTGGTGCGCAAGCGCCTCTTGGCTCAGGTTTCGCTGTTTACGGCGTTCCCGAACTTCTTCACCGAGGCTTCGAAGGACCGTTCTCGTGCGCACGCACAAGGTTCGATCCGCGAGCAATATGTCGTCTAGACATTATAATGTTGAAATGATCCTATCGACGCCCGGCGCGGGGTGATCATCGCCGGTCTTCCACTCCCGCGATCAAGTCCGCCAGCGGGGTCTTCAGCCCCATGGCGACACCAAACAGTGTCAATACTTGGCTGTTGGTTTTACCCGCTTCGAGTTTCTTAAGGGCGTTTACATGCACACCGGACTGATGGGCCAGCGCCTCTTGGGTCAGGTTCCGCTTCTTGCGGCGCTCCCGAACTTCGTCACCGAGTTTTTGCAGGGTCGTCCTCGTGCGCACGCCACAAGATTCGATCCTTGAACACAATAGTGTCCAGACACTATAATGTCTATTCACACGTAACGGATGCATGTGGCGTCGGGAGACATGGATTGTGCTCATTTTGACTCGGCGGCCAACGCAGACCGTGACGATCGGATGCGATATCACCGTAACCATTCTGGAAATTCGGGGCAGACAAGTGCGAATCGGGGTAAGCGCCCCGCGCGGCATCACAGTTCTACGCGAAGAGATTGTCGAGAAGGTGAGGGCTCGCCGAACGCCCGATGCAGATCATTGACACAATTCCTTAAGGCTTCTGGAAGGGGGTTGTATAAATAAATGATATCCCGCCCCGCATATTTCAAACGCCTGATGAAATTTCTGCGCCGCAAAGGCCGGTCTCACGAGGACGCCGAGGATCTCCTCCAGGAGGCAATGCTGCGTCTGCACCTCTATGGCCAGGCGGTGCCGGTGGTCAATGAAGAGGCCTTCCTGCGCCATGCCGTGAATAACTTATCCATCGATCAACATCGTCGCGATCGCCTGGACTTGCGCAAAGGGATGCCGATCGAGGAATTAAACGCCCGTACCCCCCTGATTGCTCCAGGATCTACCCCCGAAGAGACATTGGAGGCTCAACAACGCCTGGGACACATCCGGGCAGTGCTGGATGCTGTGAGCTTACGCACGCGTGAGATATATTTCGCGCATCGCGCCGGCTATAGCTATGCAGAAATCGCCGACCATATGAACATTTCTCGAATTACTATCAAGCGACACATTGCGCGCGCACTATTGGCCATCATGGAGCACGGCGACAGGGAAGAAAATGGAACCCCTAATCGCGCGGGTGAATAAGATCACTAGTCGGCGAATTCGCAAACAAGCCGCCTTTTGGGTCACGGAATTGCATGATCCGGACCGCAGTTCTGCGCTCGAGGAGAAGGTCAGACGCTGGATAGCCAAAGATCCGCGGCACGCCGCGGCCTTTGCACTTGCCACGGAGACCTGGCGACGGAGCGGTGGCCTTCCTGGGTATCTGCCGGAGCGCAAACGCCCGAGGGTCTCCGGCAGGGCATTCGCCGGCATGGCAGTGCTGTGTGCAGCGTTCATATCCGCCCTCTACTTCCTCCGCGACGGCACGTTGGTGACGGGGCCCGGCGAGCAAAGAACGGTCGAACTGAGCGACGGCACGCAGGTCTCGCTCAACGCGAATAGCCGGATCATCGTTCAATATGATGACCGCGTGCGCAAGTTGATCTTGGCGAACGGCGAAGTGCTCTTCAATGTGGTGAAACACCAGCCTCGGCCGTTCGTGGTCGTCATTGGTGAGCAAAAAGTCATCGCGATGGGAACTTCATTCATGGTTCGCCGTGAAGAGCCCACCGGCTTGGCATTTGCAGTGACTCTGGTCGAAGGCCGAGTGGCGGTCGAACCGATTTCGTGGCCGGACGTATTGCCGAACGCGCCAGTGACGGGATTGAAGTTGTTGAATCCGGGCGAGCGACTTCGATTCGCGGACGACGCGACCGAAAAACGGGACTCCCCCTCCATCGAGCAAGTGCTAGCCTGGCAACAGGGCAAGCTGATTTTCGATGACACCTCTTTGAGCGAGGCAGCAGCGGAGTTCAACCGGTACGGCTCCAGCAAGATGACGATCGATGGTCCTGCACTGGGAAACCTGCGCGTAGGCGGTGTATTTAGAATCGGAGATCCGTCTAGTTTTGCACAAGCCATGGCCAATGCGTATCACCTGCGAGTCATCCAAAGCGGTAACACGATCGTTCTTACCGACAAGCATGCCGGCTCGAGGTAAATAAACTTTCGATTGAATGATCCCCAGCGACATGCCGATTACGTCTTAAGTATTTCGAGAACCGGACTCGGTTCTCGAAAATCAAAAATACCTACTACGTACGAGCAACGGAACTGCCAGGGATACATCTATGTGTGGACGCGCAGGGATCATTTCGCTTGCGATTTTCGCAGCTATTCTCTCACTCAGCCCTTCGGCATCTCCGGCCAGAGACACTCCTCCCGCCCGCTCGGAGATCACATCGCATTTCGATTTGCCCGCGGAGTCGTTGGACAAAGCGCTGCGTGATTTTGCGGCTCAAGCCAATTGCAATATCTCTTACGAGCCGGCGATAGTCGCCGGACTTCGGGCACCGGCTATCAAGGGGGAATTCACCGTCGGCCGCGCGCTTGCACTTCTGCTCAAGGGTACGAAACTTCGAGCAGTCAACGTCGATGAAAACACGATTCAGATCCTGGAGAAGCCGCAATCCACGTCGCGCAACTCTATCTCGAGCCCGAACAACCCTCCGAACGGCGTCCCCAATCCGAGAGCCGATGCGCCGATTCAGGCGACACCTTTCGCCGACGCCGACTCAAATACTTCCACGGTTGCCGACAACAAGTCTCGCGACAAGAAGGATCTCGAGGAAATCATAGTGACCGGAACACATATCCGCGGTGTGTCAATGGCGTCACCAACCATTGAGATCGGAAGCGAAGAAATTGAGCGATCCGGATACGCAACGATCACCGATCTGATGCTTAGTGTGCCGCAAAACTTTGGTGGCGGTTACAATCCGGGGACTGCGATCGGTAATTCGCCCGTAAATAACGGCTTTGGCGATAACCGGACCGGTGCGTCGGTTCCAAATTTACGCGGACTCGGTCCCGGTTCGACGCTTACCCTCATCGACGGCCATAGAATGGCATCGGGTTTGGCCAGCGGCGGCGTCGACATCTCTTCCATTCCCATAGATGCCATAGACCGAATCGAGATCGTGACGGACAGCGCGTCATCCATTTATGGATCCGACGCTGTCGCGGGCGTTGTGAATATCATTCTAAAAAGAGACTACCAGGGCGCAAAGACCAGTCTTTCTTACGGCATGGCAACCCAAGGCGGGGGTATAGAAAAGAGGGCAAGCCAGCTCTTCGGAGCGAGCTGGGATGGTGGGAACGCGATGGCCGCCTACGAGCATATGCAACAAAGTGCAGTCGATGCCAAGGACCGCGCTTTCACGTCATCGGCGTCGGACCCCTACTCGCTTCTGCCGCAAACGAAAAGTAACTCGCTGACTGTGTCGGCAACGCAGGCTGTGTCCGCGAAAACATCCGTGTTTGTCGACGGGCTCTACGTCGCGCGGGATGCCAACAGTTTCGTGACTGTTACCGGCTTTCCGGCGCCTTCCAACAATCCGTCGACGTTGCGTAAGTATGCGGTGGCCGCTGGTGTCAACGCCAGTCTCTGGAGCGATTGGAGGTTAACTCTCGTCGCGAATGCAGCCGAAGACCGGAGCGAAGATGACACGAGCTTTCTGACTGCGCCATCCGTGACTCCTGGGGGCGACGAGCGTGAGCTGGGGACTTTGCGAGGCGTGGAAGCCAACGCGAACGGTAGCGTCGCAACTTTGCCGAGCGGGTCAGTTCGACTGGCCGCGGGCGCTGGATATAAAAAAGAGAGTTTTTCGAACTCCTTCGGCACCACCGGAGGAGCATTCACGGATAGAACCGACGGCTATCGCAACGTTCGCTATGCTTTTGGCGAGCTATCCATTCCGATAGTCGAGCGCTCCCAGCGCTTAGGACTTAACTATCTCGATTTAGTGATCAGCGGCCGCAACGAAAGGTATTCTGACTTCGGAAGTAAGACCGTCCCCAAGGTGGGCATAGTCTACGCGCCGACGGATTCGATCAAGTTGCGATCAACCTGGGGAAAGGCATTTAGGGCACCAAACTTATACGACATTAACGCTATACAACAGCTGATCATCCTGGACCTGCCTAACGCGGCGTCTTCCACCGGCACTTCGCCCGTGCTGGTAAGGAGCGGCGGCAATCCCGGCTTGCAACCGGAAACGGCCGACGCGTGGAGCGTGGGCTTGGACTATTCGCCTCAGCAAGCCGATCACTTGGAACTCACGACCAACGTGTTCGACATCAAGTACACGCATCGCATATCGCAGATAGCGAATCCATTTGCGGCATTGACGGATCCTCTCAGCGCATTTTTCGTCACTCGATCCCCGTCTGCCAGCCTTTCGCAGTCGGTGTACAACGCATACCCGCCCACGGAGATCTTCAACAACACCAGCGGACCGTTCAACGTCGACAGCATTGCCGCGATCCTCGAATATCGAATGACGAACGTCTCTCGTCAGACCGCTCGCGGAGCCGATCTAAACATCAAGTATAAGATTGGCACGGAATCAAACGGTGCCCTTTTCTTTCTTAATGGCGCTTATCTCGATACGACACAACAAGACACGCCACAGTCGCCGACGGCAACGCGAAGCGGACTCGCGTTCTACCCGGCAAAATTCCGGACTCGCGGTGGTTTGACCTGGAAGTCGTCCTCCTGGGCTCTCACCGGCACCGTGAACTATCTTGCGCGTGAGACCAACACACTGGTGACGCCGACTCAGAGCGTTGGCTCTTGGACTACCGTCGATGTTTCTCTGAGATACGCTCCCACTTTGTCGGGAACCTTTAGCGGATTACATTTTTCATTGGCGGCGATAAATCTATTTGACAGGGACCCGCCGCGCGTCCTGATACCGACAACGCAGCAACCAGGCCTGAATCTCAACTACGATGTCTCAAACACGAGCCCTCTGGGTCGCTTCATCAGCCTGACGGTGTCGAAAGAATGGTAGCCCCTCGATGGACACCGGGGAGAGGGGGGCTGCTGGGCGTCGTTGGCTTCTGCGTCATCGCAACTTGGAGCGGGAATTCGAGATCGGCGAGCGGCAAGCCGCAGTCTGTACCGACACCGTCGATCGACATATCGCAGACCACTGTCACCGGGCCCAAGCGGGCCATTACCCTGGATGATATGGTGTCGCTTCGTGAGGTGCATGAACCTCGGCGATCGCCGGATGGCCGGCGGGTCGCTTTTCTCGTCAAACAGGCTTTTCGGCCCTGCGATTGCTACCGGACCGCGCTGTACTTGGTTTCGTCACGGGGGAACATCCCGGCGCAAAAGTTGGCAGAGGAAGACTACATCGCCAACTTGCAGTGGCTGCCGGACGGCCAGTCTGTTTCCTACCTGTCGTCCAAGGGCGGTTCCATCCAGCTGTGGCGTCTGAATGTAATGACGCGTCAGGTGGACAGGGTGTTTGTTCACGGACCCAATCGTGACCGGAGCGCCGCCCACGCGGCCTTCCAGTCGCGTTATCTACCTGCCTCGGGGGTACTGGACTATCGGTGGTCGCCGGATGGCAGGCAAATCGCCTTTACCGCAGAACCGCCGATCGACCCTTCGATCGTCGCTGCGGCCGCGAAGGAAGGCTTCCGGTACGACGATAGCACGATGAATGCGGTGGATTTGACCGTTGGCGATTGGGGCTCCGGGCACAGATCGAAGCAATTGTGGTTTTACGACGTTCGCGATAAGCGCGAGCACATGGTATGGACGACACCCAGCGCCTCGTCCGCAATGTTCACCGCCTTGCTGTGGTCGCCGAGCGGCAAAAAGCTCGCGTTTTTTTACGCTACCAATGGTGGTGCGGGCTCCGATTCAATTGGCATTGTCGATTCCGCCACATCAGCAGTATCGGAGATAGGCGCCGCGGGGGGAACCGTGTCTTCGGCGGGCGTGGCATGGTCGCCGGACGAGCACGCGATTGCATATCTCGCGCGCTCCATTGTCTCACCTTCTCATACATTGGTAATTGCAGATGTCGGCGATCATTCCAGAAAAGAGCGGAGTCGCGAGATATACCCCGGCCATGCTTCCTGGCTAGTTTGGGATGCAGATCGACATCGCATTCTTTTTCTGTCGGAAGGCATAGGGAAGGACCGGACGCAGACGGGTATATACGCACTGTCCGAAGACGGTGGTGAGCCGCTCAGGTTGACCGCGGCCGATAGAAGGGTGAGTGATTGTGACTTGATTCTGCAAGAAGCACTCGCCTGCGTGTGGCAAGCCCCTTCCCTCCCGCCGAGACCGGCATTGGTGTCGATTGCGGACGGCAGGATTCGCAGCCTCACGGACGTAAACTCTGAACTGACATCGGTCGAGCTTGGTTCCGTGCGAGAGTTGAACTGGAAAAACAAATATGGCGATGAAGCCAACGGGTTTCTGATTCTGCCGGCACAACGAGTCCCTGGAATGCGGGTGCCGCTGGTCGTGATGGGGTATGGATTCAGCGGCGAGTTTGTCGCACAGGCCAATGCTGTATTGACTACTTATCCGGCACAGGCATTCGCCCGCGATGGAATCGCCGTGTTGCTGTTCAACTATCCGAGGTACAAGGATTGGGAAGGTCCGAACTTCGAGCGAGGTTCCCAGGCCATTGGCTATGGACCGCTGTCAAGCATCCAAACGATTGTAGAACAGCTGGGCACCGAAGGGCTCATAGATACCCGTCGTGTCGGAATGATGGGACATAGCCTGGCAGGATTTTGGGTCCAGCTGGCCATCACGCAGACGAATCTATTCAAAGTCGTCGCGATGCATAACGGTGGAACATTCTCGGAGCCCGGCACGTACTGGGAAGGGGGTTCGAAGCAGTTCCGAGAGTTGCAAGAGCACATCATGGGCGGCCCACCTTATGGTGAGACATTAAATAATTACCTGGGTTATTCCATGACACTGAATGCAAGTCGAATTCAGGCGCCTGTGTTGATGGAGTACAGCGTTATGGAGGCGAGCAGCGCCATGGAGTATTACGAAGCGATGCAGCATTACCACGTTCCGGTGGATTTTTTTATCTATCCGAACGACGGCCACGTCACCGAACGGCCCGAACACCGCTTCATCTCTCTGCAGCGAAATCTGGACTGGTTCGAATTCTGGCTGCTGGGAAAGGAGAATGACGCGGCGTCGAAGACCGACCAATATGGCCGCTGGCGCCAGCTCAGGGCCCAATCTGAGGAAAATACACACCTCAACCGGTCTAATTCGCCGGAAAATTGATCTGGCGCAAATCGATAGCGTTGCAACGGGCTATAGATGCATTCAAGCCGTCATAGCGGCGCCGGCAACTCCCTCGGCACCTTCAGCCGTTGTATATTTCTCACCCATGCTTCGATATAAAGCTTGGCGAAGATGTCGCCGACGATTGCGGTCGACTTCGCGATCCGGGGTGATAGCGCAGTCTCCAACTTGGACCGATCGACCAACCCTCGCCGCACGAGAAGACCGTCAAGGAGAAAATCCCGCAGAAACTTGGAATTGTTCTCTACGACGTCTTTGGCCCACAGATCAGGTCCTCCCTTCCCAAGTCCGCGGTTGAGAATTTCCGTCGGCAGTGCATCCGCAAATGCGGCGCGGGCCACAGCTCGGTCTTGAGCAGATTTGCAATGCAAGTATCCGGGAATTCGCAGCGCAATTTCAGCGACCGGCTGGCTGATCAGTGGAGACACTTGCGGAGGGTCGTCCGGGCGGGTAAACGGTGAGTGATACGAGGTGGAAGTAACCGCGACCAACCCGAACAGCAGCTTGTGCGAATCCGGTGCCAATTCCCGCACCTGCTTCAACCACGGGTGCAGGAACCGGTCCGCCATATTGCTGTGGTGTTGTTCGGCATCAGCGGATGCAAGCATCAACGATCTCATGCCTTCCACACCGTATTGACTTTGCAACTTTCGTAAGGCGAGGAAATCACCGCATTGGCTTGAGCTCTTCCGCTCACGGCGTGTTAACGCCAACGTCCGCCAAAATGACTGCTTGGTCATCATCGCGTAGTCCACTGCAACGGATAGAAAGAGGCGCCCAAACCCATTCCGTCGGATACACTCCAGAAGAACTCCCGGACTTGGGTTGCGCCCGAAGACATTGTCTCCAAGTTCTCCATCAAATATCGCAGTCGCGCGTAACTCGCGGGCCAGTACTGTGTTCCGTGCTTCCACGTCGGGAGCCGAAAAATTCAATACCGGGCGAACGGTGAGATTGCAATCGCAAAAACACCGCAGGTCTAAGCGATCATTTCTGGCCCATTCCACCAAGCGACAATCGACACTATCTGCCATGCGCCTTGCATAGGGTCGCTCATCACCGCATCCTCTAGAATAATAATTGACGGCGGTCAGCATCGGCTGATGAGGAACTCGTGCAAGCGCGCTCAGAACAATCGAAGAGTCCAAACCACCGGACAGATTGACGAGAATGCGCTCGTGTTCCAATGAAAGCGCGTTGACGCAGTAATCGACGGTATCTCGGGTGGTGCGGGTAGCTTCTGAAAGGCTGTTGAGAGATTTGTCCTGCAGAAAGTGGCGGGGGTCCCAATACACGCGCTTAATGCAGCCGCCGTTGGTGCACTCGATGCTCTCACCGCATTCCAGAGAGTTTATTTCATTGATCGCCGTCTCGTGTGTCAGATAGTCTCCGCCGACCACTTGAGCAGTTATGCTGTCCCAGTTGACTGTGAGGGCCGTCAGGTTCAACGCTATATAGTCCTCGAGATACGAAAAGAAGATGTTGAGGGTTCCGACCCGCACGTGGAAGCAGGCCAGGGGGCTCGCAGGGCTGCGCAACACTAACGCGCCGGATTTTTCCGGGAAATGTAGAGCCGCAACATAGTATCCCCAGTACCCGGAAATCAGAGAGCGCCCCATTGACTGAACGATGTCCTCTGAGTGGCGCTGCGTTATGGATCGCAAAGGTTTGGGTTGGTCCGCATCGGAGCATTCAGGGGAACCATATACCCTGCCAAAAATGACACCGCGCTGGTCGCACAGCAGAAGTGCGGAGTCTGCGGAATTCTGGTTCGCGACGTGGGCAGCATAAAGTCCGGGGCGGTCCACCGCAGATTGCCAGGCGACAGGCGAGCTTTGGAGGCGCTGCCGCACTCCTTTTATGGAAATGACGTCGGAAGCGTTTCGCGAGTCTCCGATAACTATGATGTAGCGAAACATGTTGTGGCCTGACCGGATTCGCCGATGGCGAGAATCGGGGTAAATGTTTGTACATGTTCCGCCGTGTCATTGAGAACGACTGCGCCTATTTGGACCCACGAATGAGCGAGAAATGGTTTGGTCGACACACCGATCACAAACGTGCAAGGAACCTTCCTTCTTGAGAGAAAATTAGCCAAAACCAACGAATCGAACAGGCATCGTCGGTCTGCCGTATAGAACCAGATCCGCAATCTGAAAAATGAAGCCAATAACCTCATAACCTTCGCATATGTCACGGAATTGCCGTGCCGGCGAACTGCGCTCTGCCGTTGGTGCAACCAATCTAGTAGCCGCGCAAGCCTTTTGTCTTGGTGACGCGCCGTCACTGCCAGCAGAGCCATTGCGAATTGGGGAATGTACATTACCGGCGCCAGTCGCCGCGCAGCAGACGCGGTGATCGTGAGCGTTCTCAGGGGACTCGTTGTAGTCAATGACCGTTCGGGCGTCGGCGATGTCGTCAGAATTCCGCGCGAGAGGAGGTCAGCGATTAATTTCTCGGATGCAGTGCTCCTTGTGCGCGTCACGCCTCGATCAGTCGCTTGCGAATTAGGCCAATTCCGGATCGCGATTCGCAAATCCGGCAAGTTTTCCGCGTGAATACCAATATAGGTGCCGGTGGCGAGTTCCAATATGATCGCGCCGTCGTCGAGCTCACAGCAATAAGCATGCACACCCAGGAAGTAGCTCTTTGATGCGGCCAACGCCGGGGGCCCATCAGTTGCTATCTGATCACGATGGTCGTTGGAACTGGGCGGGTGCATGCAACGGTCCGGAGAACCGGTGAGCGGCTTCGGCCGCACACCGGCTTACTCACAGGTTATGCGGCCGGACGCTATCCTTCCCGGAATCCCTTGTGATCAAGGCCAATACTCGGTTCGGCGTCTTGAGTCTCTTCGGTCACTTTTCCAAGTTCGATAATCATGAGAAGTCTCCTTCTTTAAGCGTGATAGATATGCTTCCTTGCTGCTCGAAGCAGCCTCGTCAACCTGCGCGTAAAGCTCCGATAGCGTCAACATTGGATTTTGTGGAAGTGCACTGACGATGTGCCGCTGGCCAGAAGAGCGAAACAATTGTCGCTGACTCGTGCGACGGACGCATTCATTGTCGCTCATGTAGCGAGCGCTGAAACTCGCTTGATTTTACCGGCTTAGACGTCTCATTTCCGATTGCCGATGATCGACGCTGCGCCAGTTTAAGAAATGGAATTGGGGAGAGCGAGCATGCAGCCGCTCCTGCGGACTAGAAATGCAAGTCGTGACACGAGGTGCCACCCTTAAAGCCAGCCGACACCGACGCTGCTGATCCGGTGCCAGGTACAAAGGCGAAAGTACGGCGAGAAGCCTAACGCGGTACGCACATCTAGGTTGAAATGCCAGGTAAAACGCGCACTCCAAAGATCTCGGGCTTGACCTTTCGATGGTGACGGATGGCCTGCCCCAACGTGGCCCCGCTGACCGAAAACCATCGCCCCGTCTCGGTTAGGGTTGCGGCGCCAGAGCGCAATCCGTACCACGCCACCAGTGCTCGCCCCAGCACACCGACGGGCGTGGCAGAATAGATATCGGCCGGCGTCCTGTTCAACAAGCGGGCGACCGCCGCAATGATTTGCTCCGGAGTTGGCGACGCGGCTGGATGCGCGGCCATGTGTCGCGCTTTTTGGACGAACACTTTGTCGCCTATGACACGCGAATCCAGAGGTGAGCCACGCGACAAGAGATTCGCGAGATAAGGGGTTTCATCTTGGTCCATGAATTCCCGGTATCCTCGCGGGCCGTGGTGACCCTTCACCTCTAGCTCGGTCATCAAGGCCGCCGTAGTGATCGGTATCTGTGCAGATTCGCCCATGTACGCTCGCTCGGAGCTGAATGGATAGTCCAGTCGCCGCCGGCAAAGACCAGCCAAGACAGGGCTGCGATGCGCGCGGCGCACCACGTGGGGCAAGTACTCGGGCGCAACGACCTTCGAGCCGTAACGCGCACCGAACACTCTACGCCCTCCGACGAAGCCGGCGGCGCGACGGTACCGCGAGTACCGGTTCAATAAGCGCTGCATGAGCGCTTGAAGCGATGCGCCGGCCGTCTGTAGAACGAGAATCCCTGAATTGGGCTCCAAGCAGTACCCGTGCAGAATGGTGCCGCACTCCGTGCAGGCCTCGGCTAGCAGGAGTTCAAATCTGAGCGCATGCGGAGCGTATTGACGAGGCGCTTGAGGGAAACGCCTAAGGGTGTGGGGATCGAAGAATATGTCCGACCCATTCCGGCCGCGCACTTGTGCGTAGTGGATTGCATCCCTGAAATTTAGCCGTTCGTGGCGTGGCATTCGACGTGCCTTGGCGATCCTTCACATGACAACTTCCTGTGTCGTCGCCGCCTGATTGAACTTCAGGGGTACCCCGTACATTGCAAATTGCGCGAAATGACAGCCAAGTCAACACGGAAGGCGCGAGGGTCGAGGAACAATATAGTGTCGAGCACTCGAATGCTCGGCTCCGTACACTACGAGTGCGCGCAACGACAGCCTTTAAATTGGCCTATTTGCCGCATTTCGCAACGCTAGGGACAAAATCCCCAAGCGTTTCCGTTTGCTCGAATTTGTTGACCACAGGAGCATCGACCTACTGCGAGATTCGGTCGTAGTGACGACTGGCAACTGAGTTGTTCGGTTATATTGCGGAAACGCGTCAGATTCGACGCCACTTGTTCGGTTATTCGAACCCACGTGTTGACCCTAAGGAATGGGGTGTGTGTATGGCAAAGTTTCAAATCCCGGCGCTCAACTCGCTAATATTCTTCGAAGCTGCGGCGCGGCTTCAGAGCATTAAACTAGCCTGCGACGAGCTGCACGTTACTCACTCGGCGGTGAGTCGGCACATACGAAGAGTAGAGCGACAAGTGGGGCGCGATCTATTCGAGCGACATCATCGAAAAATTGTTTTGAACAATGACGGAGAGATATTACTCCGTGTGCTCGCCACGAGTTTCTCTCATATTCAACGCGCGATCGCGCAACTGAGTAAAAAAAGTGACCCGGAAACGCTGGTCATTTCCGTCGATCCGGACTTTGCCGCCCTATGGCTGGTACCACGACTGGCCGAATTCTCCGAATTGGTACCCAACACCCTGGTGGAGATTCTTGCGGAAAGAAGCTTGAATTCATCGGACAATCCCCGGGTTGATTGCGCCATCCAGTATGCCCCGGTGGGTCTAGGCCCTGAAAACAGCGAGATGTTGTTTAGATCTCGTCTGTTTCCCGTGTGTACCCAAGGTCCAACACGGCAACCGCTGCGATCTCCCGAGGATCTTCGGCACCATATGCTTTTGCATGATCGATCGACCGTCGAATGGCAGGACTATATTCAAAGCTTTGCGAATGCGCTCGACGTCAATGTGAGCTCGGGCGCAATTTTTAGCGAAACGGCGCTATGTTTGGATGCAGCCGTTCGCGGACAAGGCATTGCAATGGGCGATGACTTCCTGGCCGCGATTTATTTGGCCGAAGGGCGTCTGGTAAAGCCGTTTGACTCGGCTCTCTATTCCCGAAACGCATACTATTTCATTGCCCCCAAGAGGGATGTGAAGCACCCTGCCGTCAGCGCCTTTCGCCATTGGCTATTCCAGAGTGTGGACCGCGTTCGTCACAACCTACACGTTCGTCGTCTCGACAATGGCTAGTCGACCCCTATCTATGGCTGTATCTCTTGAGTGACTACAAGTTGCGCAAAAGGCGACAAAAGATCGCTTGAGGCGAGGCGGTAGGTTCGGCATTCTCCGTTTCAGTGACTGGTTTCTCGCTTCGCTCGCCGGACATGGCGAGCGGATTGCCGCAACGGACGCACAAGGAAACGCCATATGCACACAGCACGGACTTCGATCGATAAGGACGCTCCGCATAATCGACTATTTCGGGAGGCCGATGAAGTCTACGAAGGTTGCTCCGCTCATTCCGCGATTGCGGTACTACGTTCGTTCAACCGGCACTTCTCTTCCCGACCACTGACACGACCCGAGCTTCTTCTTTTTCTGGCCAGCATGGCGACTTTCAATCGCCACACGATTGGCGGAATTGCAATTCTCGCCGGTAGGGTGTCGGATCAGATCCTGCCGCTTCTACCCAAGGTCGGTCATGAGATCGGAGCTCACGTACTCGATGCCGCAGTCGATGAATATGGTTTGCGAGAAACCATCACCCACGTGGAATTGGCGCGGAATTTCGCCGCATATCTAGGGATTTCAATCGAGGAAATCGAGGCGCGCGAGAACGCTTGTTCCGCGGCTGTCGAGTTGGGCGATACCTTGTTTGCCTGGTACCGGGAGAGGCCGGTCGCTTTTGCTCTCGGTGTGCACACTGCATCGGAGGTCACCAGCGTCGAAGAGTTCGTTTCCTGGCACGATATTTTTCTAAAATTTCCCCAATACCGCTTCACGCGCGAGATGCCTGAGTTTGCGTACCTGCGGGCGCACTACGTTCACGAACCGGATCATGTCAATAGTGCGAAGCGATGTATTACACGTTACCTGGATGTGCTGCCGGGGGAGCTGAGCCAGCTGCGGGAAGGGGCACGGGCATATCTCGGCCTGTATAAAAAAATGTTTCATCAACTGAATACACAAATCTTTGGATAGCGACGCACGAGCAGCACCACAGCTTTAGCGGTTCATTGAATGCCGGCACAACCACAGAGCACTAAGGCGACATCAGATACGCGAATTCGGTATCTCGTGAGATCGACTGAGGACCCGTTGGCGCAAGACGGACCGAACGTCGTTTTTAATCTCACTGGATCGCCCAAGAGAATATCGTCGGTCTATGTGTACGACAAAAGAGGTACGGAGCTTTTCGAGCGGCAGTGTGGTACGCCGGAATACTACTTGCGGCGCGTTGAATCGCAACTGTTGAGATGGTACGCCGGTGACATCGTCGGGCTCTGCGGGCTTCTTCCGATCGTCGAGTTGGGAGCGGGGACCTCGGAGAAGACACGGATCTTATTGGCGGAATATGCAAAGCGGGGAGCGCGCTGCGATTATTTTCCAATCGATGTCGACACTGAGACACTGTCGTATTCCGCGCAAGAGCTAGTTTCGACCTTTCCGTTTCTTTTTGTTCATTGCCTCGGCACGACGTATCACAAAGGACTGCGCGCGCTGCCACCCTGCCCCGGCGCAAGACTGTTCATGTTCTTGGGCGGTTCTATTGGAAACATTGAGTGGCAGGAGATTGACGCCCTGCTATCGGAACTGTTCGATTGCAGCACTCGGGGCGACTATTTTTTGCTCGGTGCCGATTTGGACAAGGATCCGGCAATCATTGACAGGGCTTACAACGATACGGCGGGCTACGGCCCGCGTTCGACGCTCAACATGCTCGATCACCTGAACTGCCGCTACGGCGGCAATTTCGTCACGGAAAATTTCCGGTATCGATCGAAATATAATCCTCGCATGAAAAGGAATGAAGTCCGCATCGAGAGCCTGGTGGATCAGGCTGTGACGCTCGCTGCGCTGGGCATCACCGTATCTTTCGGCGCGGCGGAGTTGATCGACGCGGAGGTGATGTGGAAGTTCGATCCAGAGGAACTGGGTTCGGTACTGGACCGCGCGGGCTTTTCAATGGTGCGTCAGTGGATCGAGCCCACCTACCGCTATGGGCTCTTCTTGTTGCGCCACAAGTGACATGCGTTGCCTATCTTCAGAAATCATTCATCTATATTTGCGCGGGCGGCGCCCGCAGGCACTCGTTCAGGATGAAGCGGATTGGCGCGCCCTGTCTTTCCTTGCAAAGCGCACACTCTTTTGGTGCGGCGGAGCGATACACGGCTGCCGATGCGAGGGGAACGAAATGCGCTTCGCCATACAGATGGAACATGCGTCGGTGGGTGCAGTAGCCCATCACATATCCGGCGCCTATTCGATTCACCTTCGACGACGTCGGGGGTGGTCCGGCAGCGCTTTTAACCACTATATTGCCATTCCTATCGATGCCGATCTGTATCTGGATGATTTGGTGATTTGGCTGCATCGTCCGCGCGAGTCCGACAAGGCGCAAGGCGCGCGAGCAGATGTCTGCTGGACCGGGGACTCGGCATACCTCAGCCCCAAGTCATTGACGTGGATTACGACCGAACGCGTGCTGACCGCATTGAGTCCGGGCGGCGCCGGCAGATCGGCGTACATTCGCCGGAAGACGCAGCCGGTCGATCCGGAAATCATGGCGATCTTGACCGGCCGCGCCCCTCGTGAATCTCGGCGGGCATCGGGCGACGTGTTTGCACGGCGCGCGACACTGCGTCGCGAAGCCCCGGAACGGTGGAATATCGAAGACATCGCTCGGTTCGTCGCCGAATACACGCACATATCGTACGAAGATATGCGTTCTGACTCCCGTAAGCGCACCCTGAGTAAAGCGAAGGTCATCGTCGCCGTACTTTGCGCGCGAAACGGCGCATCCGTCGCGGCCGTGGCGCGCCTATTCGGACGCAGTCGATCGACTTTGATCGAGCGGGCAGACCGCTATCGCGAGACTCAGCCGCAACTGTTCGCTCATGCCGAACGGGCACTCGAGGCGTATCTCGAGAGGGAACTGGCCGGCATCACAAACGACCCGCTCGGCTACCCCAAACTCATTTCGACCGCCAATGCGCCGGGCCTGCCCGCGGCACGGCGGCACACACCCAGGCTCGTGCCGACGGGGTCGAGGATGGCATAGCATCCTTCCGCGAACGATAGATCGGGGCTTTCCTTGATTTTGTTCCGCAGCAGGCGCTGTTGCAGCACGAGGGAATCCAAGCCGTTGATCGACTGCCGCACCAGTTCTCGCGCCAACTGGGCCACATCAGGGTAGTACGGCCCGTTGATGGAATCGGTTTCGTATTCCATCGCGATTGCCAAACATCCGAGCACCGATTCGGCTTTGGACAGGTTGTCGCGCTCAGTCTCGATCGCTTCGTGCAAACCTTCGGGAACAGGCACACCATAGGCATGTTGCACGGACTGAGGCTTTGACCGGCGCGCGTTCCGCCGAACTTTGGACGCCAATTGGCGCATAGGGGCACACCTCGCTTCTAGGAAGCATCCGATGACGAACTATAAATCCCGTACAGTATTATAGCTGTATATATAACCAGCTTCATCTTTATTTGAGCATTTCTGTGGCTGCTGCACGCGCTGGCTGACAGGGCATAACCATCTGAAATTACTGATTATTTTTGTGTTTACCCCGAGCCTACCTGCACCCGATTCCGCCCCAGTGCCTTAGCCCGATACAGCGCCGCATCGGCATCGGCCAATAGCCGGTCGGCAACCGCCTTCAAGTCCGTTTCGTGCCGTCCAGGGGCGATCGCCGCTACCCCGACCGATACGGTCAAGCTGCGCTCGATCTGCGTGGTGAGGGCAAATGGCGCCGCTGCGATGACTTCGCGAATGCGTTCGGCCAGTTTCGCTG
>WNFQ01002276.1_pt1 | contig 19282 bp, 18 predicted proteins | sample 5400171 | NCBI WGS metagenome assembly WNFQ01 (sample SAMN13153356, study PRJNA577476) | soil metagenome | isolation source: 20 cm soil under Madrone tree | place: USA:California | collected 2016-06-14 | reverse complement strand
GATTACCTTGGCCATGGAGACAGCGTGTTACTCGCTAACCTCATTAACATTACTCGCCTCACATTCCGCTCCCATCCTCCCAATTGGAAATTTCATTCGTTACCTTCGAAATGTGATGTATCGAGCGCACTGCCTAGTCTGCAACGCAACTTCTGTGCGTTATGGAATGAAATCGCCTTGGAAGCGCAGAACGGCAAGGACGCCACTCACATCCTTATCCTGGACGACATTCGCCCTGTTTACATCGCATTACACTCTGGCACCGATGCCTCCCCGAAGGAATTCTCCGCTGCTACCGCTGATATGTATAATGCGGATCGGGGGTCGTCATATCCGTTGTGCAACATCGAGAGTCATCGTTCAGATCCCACGCCCCGCGGTTACAATGAAGCGGTCAAAGACGTTTCTCTTGCTATCTCACACATTCATTCTGTCCCACATCATAGTCCTGGTCCTGTTTTGGTCTCCGGTACTCGTCCATTTGATATGCCCGCGCACCATACTGCTCGAGACCCTGCAGACAAGTCATTCGGTGACGTCTCCGATGCGCCCCAACCCTACCCTTCCGTTTCATTCCTTGACGCGTCCGCCGCCACTTTTATTGCCAACCTCGACCCTCATCCTATCTCTAGAGATGCGGTTTCTGCTCACCAGAGCGAGGCAATTGTCTTGCCCTCTATCGTGTACGACTCTCCATCGGTGTTCCACCCCGTACTGATTCTGGTCCTTAGCAGCGAAATGAAATCCATGGTGGTTTCATCATCCACAGACTCCGCTGTGATTCAAGCAGGCTATCATCCATACGGACAAAGATTTGGATCCCTATCTCCGTCCAGCGTGCACCCGCACATTTCTCCACAGGTCATATCGGATTACGATGCTCATATTACTTCAAGGACTACGACCATCTATGCGCAAGACGATACCTGAGCCCGAACATTCCAATGCCGACTCCGATTGTGATATCCTGTCGCCTTGGCAAGTCTCCCTCGTCGTCCCCTGACACGGCTGCAAATATTTTACGACCTGTGACAGGCAGCGAGGCCGGAGCCGGTCGTAGCGATGACTTTCTGATGGCCGTGAATTGGACAGGTGTTTAGAGCTTTGACAAGCACGTATCTTGCCTTCGGTCGACCGATAGTTCTACCTCATCTCTGTATCCACATCGCCCTCGCCTCTTAGTGCTACGTTCTTACATGCCAATATTCTCACCTTCGTTACTTTCGTTGTGGCAAGTTGTGTAGTACTGACTATATATAAAAAAGAATTGATTCTGGATCGTGTTATGACTTTAGTCAAGGAATGAGAAGAAAGTTGAGCACTCGTACTTGTCAAAGCAATTGGGTGCGTACCAGTTCCTAATCTCTATTCCTTTGTCCACCCTCTCACCTGAACCTCACTTTCTTTCCAAGAAGCAAACCATCTTTCCGCCTAAAACCTTGAAGATATTTGAACTGATCGGTTGAGGGGTGAGGTGTTCGGACTAGTGAGAGTGACCCCTAACCTCACAGCTCACAGCTACAACACTACAACAACACTAGTCTTGGCTCCCAACACTTCAACGGTCTCTGATAGTAACCCCCTATCCCGGAGCGCGACATAGTAGTACTCTCTGTTTTCCACCTTACTAACGTGTTTCATGCCAAGATGGACATGTGTCTGAACTACCGTGAAGGTCCCACACGCCCCTGATCTCAGCCACTGAAGTTGACAGACTCTGTTTTTTCGCATCCTGTGTTCTCACTGATCCTGATCGATGCATGGGTGTCTCTGCTACATCCGCATAAACCTTCCTGACCTCAGATCAAGATCATCGTGATTCTAGGCGGTTACAGCTATATCTGTCGAATGTCGTTTATGTACTGTTTTGCGGCGATCTTCGACTCGGATATACTGTACTCCTGCATCTTTCGGCGCTTAAGCTATTTCGCCATCAAAACCTTGGACGAAACACACTCCTGTCAGCACGGCACGACATCCGAAAGAGACGTCTGGGCCCTCTGGCACTTTCTCGGAATTATTGATAGCCCTGAGACCCTGAGGCAATAGATTTACAAAATAAGTAAAATGGTCCTACTCGGGCACTTCGGATGATCGACGCTATGGAGTACAAATCAGCCTTGTACACTACCCTCACCCAAACCTCCTCAGTCTAGGCACCTGTAGGTCTCCTATCTTTTCTTTCATGGCCGATCTGGTGCAATGACTGCTGTTACGTCTTGGGGCACATTACCCTATGTAGCACTACAAGCCATCATTCAGATCTATCGTGCGTTCCTAACTGCTGACGTGTCGCAGTGTCACCCCTTGTCCGATCTCTTTGCTAGCCTTTGCTCGTCCCCCTTGACAAGCGCACGTGTCGAGAGTAACGCACTTTGCCAATTGCGTAGTTCTCGGGGGATTCAGTGGCCGCTGGACCGCACGTGAGGGACTGGACCTAACACTGACCCTGACGCCGTGATGCACGTGGATTCGGGATACTGACTCTCCGTCATCTCCCGCTTAGCCGAGGAGCCTCGGAGGAGGACGCGAGTTACAGGAGTGTGTACTGTAGATTCTTCTAGAAGGTTGCTGTATCTCTGAGGTATCACCTCAGTCCAACCTGACCCGTCCAAAACAAGGACGTCGATTGTCTTCGACCGTGTGATACGTAGGATGCGTCCAACGTGGTTCTGCACAATGCTGGACAAGGATGCGCCGGCCGTGGCTTACATAGAGGGGCCAACAGAATATTCTATAAATGCTACCATTCGTCATCAGGAGCTTCGTCATCAGGACCTTGGCAGCAGGGAAGACGGTGTGTTATTCACTCTCAGTTTCAGCTCTGTCTCCGGTGAGATAACGAGCACCGTCTTAGCATGCACACCTTCCAGGAGACCATCACGAAATAGACCCATCAAATTTCCACTTCAGATTGGAAACCCAAATTGAAGGAGGCGTCGTTTGAGTATTATCATCACGTGGTGCTATACCATATGAGCACAAGTTCAGGATCGTCCATAGGCTACGAGTCGTGATGCATGCTGTATTGTCGCAATGATGAAGGGTTGCTCGTCGGGCCCTGCACTACACTACGGTTACAGGTTGCCTCGGGCCCTTATGTAGCTTGGTCGCGTTTTGCTGAGCCAGATGATGTTTCGAGCTGCAGGATCGACCAACCATATCAATACCCTGTTGTGCTGCATAGGTCTGGCCCATGTCAATCAAGTTACGCCATATGGCCGCCATGATGGCATGTGTATTACGTCTAAGCTGGGCGTATCATGAATATCATGCTTGAAACTCAGACTTTTTCGTCTTGAACTCTCCTTTATCGCGCCGAGCCATGATTGCAACTGCAGGGTCGCGGCCGCTTTATCTTATCATATTCTGTCCTGGCATAATACTTACTCGCAGTGCCATGTGCAGTGGCGAGTATTTTGTTTCGGCCACAAGTGGGTCTTTTTGATATTGATAATACGCTAATTCAGGAGAAATTTAGGCACATCCGTCTTATTCCCATCTTCCGTTTATCGCCTTGTGTTTCTTGATACACTTAGCTCGATCTCTTTCCCATGCTCGCTTACCAGGTGGATCCGCCCGCCTCGCATGAACGGTCTGCTGCAGATAGGAAGGCGGCGGTGCCACTGGTGACCGGTGACCCGCCATCCTTGTTCCACTTCTCAACCATCTTTATCCAAAACATCATCGATCGCCTACAATACAGTCCACTCCCTTGCATCGCCATCAGGGAACCTGTCGTCTCTGTCGATCTCATTCTCGTGACGCTAAACAAAATGAAAAACTGAATCGCTCCAAGTTTCCCAACTCCGCTAAACCCCATTGTCACGCTCGTTACTTTTTACGTCCACACTAACAACTTCCCTTTTTTCGCCCGAAACCCTTTTCAGTCATAATGATACAGTATTTTCATTTCCCAGCTATCTGTGAAACTACGGCTCCGAGGTTTCCAAGCGCCCACCTTGTCGCAGGTCTCATCAAGGTTCGCACACTGCACCGCTCAATGACATACGTTTTTCGTTTCTGATGTAAGGTCAGTTGTAATGACGACCTAGTCCTGATCGTACTGCATCCATCCATGGATGCTCGGAGCTATTCGTTTTCTGATCAACTGGGCCATCACCCCGTACTTCACGAAACCGGGTATCAACCTGAAATAGTTTGAAAACGACATGGCTGTCCATTTCCCATCCGGTCAGACTCAGACGCACGTTCCTGGTGATAGACGCTATAGGTGCGAACCTATGTTTCCTATTTCGCCGAACAGACCTTTACTCTAATTCGCCACCCGCCCATTGTCCCTTCCTTACTGTCTAACCCACCTAGTTCTTCAAAAGCGAATTCCCATGAAAGAAAGATAAGAGAGGTACCTAGATATACCCAAATAGATCAAATGTTTCAGGACATATTATTCTCCGACGCATGGCTCGCCCTGCCGCCCTGTCCGCATATGGATCTGGGTGCATGCCACTCAACTTGTTACTGGTGTGTCGTTTGCTTATCTTTTCACGAAGCGCATTAAATCGATCGATCACTCGTAGCTCTCTCGGTGACAGGTGGGCAGAGTTGAGTCGGTGGACATTGTCTCTGTCCACGCGTTCTTCGCACCGACGCTGTGAGAAATGCCTTATTCAGCCTGCAATTTTGCCACGGTGTGGTTGACTCCTGTCAGGTATGCAAGTATGAACTGACACTGTTCAGACTAGACCCATATGATGAGCAGTACACATTTGCCGAAACGGGTAGCAGCCCCTGAAGATTTATCCCACGAAGCGTGTTCTACTACTACAAGTCCTACACATTCTTGAGGAGAAGCGGCGTATTCCACGTATGACATTCTGGAATGACTTGCACGCCACGCGCCAGTTCTGCATCATCGCAGCTCCCGCGCTCGCCGGAAACTCGGTAATGTTATTGTTACCGCCCGGCGTATCTAAAAGCTTCCTATTATCACACGTTCACGAATATGGGAGATGAAGTCGCTCCTTGCGAACGGATCATCCTTGCGGGGCGCTGGCCATCCTCTTTCGGTCACGTTTCTGCGCCTGGTTGGGGCTGCATGACACGGGCCGCTCATGTGTTACAACCACCTGCCGCCCTCGCATGACAGTGTGGGGAAGATGGCACGACGTCAGTGCTCAGCTGCTCCACTCAGCTGTTCATAAAGCACTAACAAGGTGAATCATTCACACGTCTCTTCCTGGTTCCACGTCAGTTTCACTTGGCACAACAAGTTTTCCTGTTTATTGTCAAAGGCACATGACCGAACGAGCGCACGGGCGCCGGTCCGAACTTTCAGAAATCTGCATAGAGTCGTCCTTGGGCGTGTGGGAGCCTCGCCACTCCCGCAATACAAGTCATGATGACCGCTCTTATTTTCTCATGGAAACGAACTGACAGGTGATCGGACCCGATTGTCTCTATCGCGTTCGTTTTCCTGGGAGTCTCGCGCCTGCCGAACTTGCCTTTTGGCGTCCGCGGGAACATTTGAAAATTGGCGCCCCGCGCCGGAGAAATGGTGTCATGCGATTGACGCCCAAAGAGGCGCGCGTTTCCGGACAGAGACTGGGGATCTAAAAATTGCCACTCCGAGACCGGTTTGCTCTTGTTGAGGCCCTGGAGGGTTGTCACGTAGGTTACAGCTCTGATGCGCGTGTAGCCCCAAACTAATGAGTGTAGTGCCGCGTGTTGCTTTTACCTGCACGGCTTGTGTAGTTCCGAACGCCACATCATACTCACATTTTTTTCAGGGGGTGTGTTATAGCCCCTATGCCCTGCGCTTAGACTGCAGGGCCTTGGGTAACATGACATGAGAGCATGTCCTGGCTTGAATAAGGCAACGGTTATGAACCAGGTGGCTATTCTGCTCGTGGCTTGTAATGGAAGACATGCGTGCAGCATTATCGTAACCTTCGGATGGTCATCCGGATACTGTAGCAAATTGAGGGTGTTTCTCTCATTGAGTTACACGCGAGACCGAATCCGCTCTCGAAGTTTGATTATCATCCTTACGCCTTACGTGGCGCTCCGCGGAGATGCCAACAGGTTCTGTTCTTCTTCTGCCCCCACGCCTCCTTACACGTGTTTACTACGGCGTACGGCATCATATTTTCGATAGTTGTGTACTTAGAGAACATGAAAAGACGGAGAATGTGCACACAGTTTTATTTTTGATCAATTAGGTTTCAGATCCCCCCAGCCCCGAGTAACTTAGTACCATCTATTTGATGGAGCCCGTCAGTCTGTAGGACGCCACATTGGTACATCGTGTCCATCGTTCACCGTGATTGCGATTGAGACGGGGAGGTCAAGTCAATCTACCGCAAGTGATAGTGGTGGTTGTTTGAGTAGGTGACCGCCGTCGCACGTTGTGACAGCAGCAGTTCCACATGCTCAGACTGCGGCTGTACTGTACGTACGGCTGCTGCCCTTGGCGTGTCCTCTTTACCATAAAGTCCACAGTCAAAGAGGCAAAAACCCAATCCGAGCCGCCACCGTTCACCTCATGTTTTTACCGTAATACTACCTGTTGTTACATGATGCATGCATCATTACAATACATTTTTCTCCAGCATTTTTGAGTTTGTAAGCTCCGGAGGAGAAGAGAAGTGGAATGATGATGAGTCACTTGCGGAATGGATGAGAACCAAGAGCTATTATTAATTCCGAATGGGAGGTGAAAAGCCAAATTGACGGCGCATGAGCCCAAGCCCCTGCTGCTGCCCCTGCCCTTTCGCCTCCCTCGAGTCGAGACATGTCAGGAGGAACCCGGGGCGGTTTCAGCGTCAGTCAGGTGACAGGGACAACAAAAGCCACGCGCACGAGCAGCTCCGAGTCTGGCGCTGCTCTGCGCTGCGCCGGCGACCTACTGTACTGACGTGAAAAACCCCCGGGCAGCAAGGATATTATACCTAAAACTTAAAGAAGAAGAAGAAAAGAAAAAAAGAAACAAAGGAAACCGAGATTCCATGCGGCGCAAAACTCGGAACGGACTCGGAGCCGGGGCCGGAAAGAAAGTGGGAGGTGGGAAGGAGAGGAGGAGAGGAGAGGAGGCGCTTAAGTTACTTATACGGTACGGTACGGGTAATGATAATTATAAATTAATTGACCGGAAATCAGATCATCCCCGGCGGGCCCACTGCGCACCCACCCCACTCAGCACTCCACTCCACTCCACTTCCAGCGCAGCGCACGCTTCTGGATTGGCTTCCAGAGAGTCCAGACATCTATGACAGAAAAAAAAAATCGGTTCTTCCATTTTTCCCGCCCGCCGCCGTTGCTTTGTTTGTCTGTTGTTTTATTTTTGACGTTGCAAATGAAAACCAAAAATAAATAAATGGAAAAAAAAAAAAGTCATTTCGTCGCCAAGCCTGTCACTCACGGTGTGTGTGAGAACGTGGAGTTATCGTCTCGGCTCCCCTTTTTCCTCTTCATCTAGCCGTCATTGTATAGAATGTGGGTGTGTGTTAACATGTACTGTACTTGTGAAACGTGTTCCATATACTGTAACGTACTATATTCCGGTCTCAACTCAACTCAACTCGGCTCAGCTCAGCTCGGGTTCCAGCACAAACGTTAAACAGAGAGGAAGGAAAGGAAGGAAAGGATAGACTCCGTCTCTTCAATGACAGTGACAGACAGACAGCAACCAGGCGTAATTAATCCGGCCATGCCATTCCATCTATCCAATCCTGACAGGTCGAGGCTAAAAAACAGTCAATCACACTTGTTTTAGTAGTGCCCTTTTTCGCTTCATCATTCCGGTCCAGTCCCGTGGGTTCATACAGTCAGTACAGCCAGCAGAGCTGTACTCGAGTATGCCCAGTAGCCGGGATGAGGCGCCCGTTCACTTTCCTCTTCCTAAATCCGTCGAATCGTTTATATTATTTTTATTTTATTTTTCTCGCGCAGCACGCAGCAGCACCTTTCGGTCAGAGTCGGTCATGACACCCTCCCTCGTGTTGCCAAGATCCAGTCACACGCATCGCAGACAGGAACGCGCCAGCGCCGGGAAAAGGACAGGACGACCTCGCGCCAAGCTGTGCCGCCTGCCCCTGGAACCATACTGCTGTTTCCACCATCCCACACCCACACACACTGGCACACACGCCCAGACGTCCTGTCACTGTCATCTCCTTTTTCCTACTCGTCAGAAAAACTTAACTCAGTATAAAACTATAGTAGTAACACAGCAGACACAGACAATCAATCATCCCATCATTTATCATTTGATCTGATTAATCCCGTGCGTGGGAGATAGAAAAAAAATCAAATCATCTGCCCCCCCCCCTTCTTTTCCAACTCTCCACCCACTTTGACTCTCCTATTTTTTATGGGGAGAATCAGAATCCTACGAGACCTATCCCTCGTGTTGGAGGAGGAGGATAAATTTTTTATTTATTTTTATATAAATATATTTCCAAAAATGGCAGGTGGCCCACCCGCCCCCGATCCCGATAGCTAGCCATTTTTTGTCCTTGCTGGGAATAAAAATTCCCACCCGTCCTGCGCTAAAGAGTTGGAACGCCGGAAATAATCGGGCGCAAAATATTGAATTCGGGCGCTTGTGGCAGCGGCGCAAGCGCGCAGATAACACACACGCATATTATTCTGCTGCGAAAGTATATTTACATTGGGGGCACCATAATTGTGGAGTTGCGACGTGTTCTCACCGTCACCGGCCGTAACATCGGGGGTTCGATCATTGCTAATCCCACGGTCCCCGGAGGCTGGGGATAGGGAGCACTGCCCCGGGGTGTAAGGATACGGTTCATTGGACGTCTTTTCCATCCGGAGATGCTTTTTTTTTTAATAACCTTGTCCGCGCTCATTTTTGATTGAATTTCCGTAGCTGGCTGAGTACAAAATTCCATCGCCAGTTGTAAAGTGTTGATGGGAAATTCAAAGTTGGCAGTCGTATCCGTGGGCAGGTTACGGGCTCGTATCTCGACGAACGTTCGGCATTCACACGCACGGCACGCAGTGGAAGAGGAAAGAAGAGGGGCAACGCCGCTGGCATTACGGATTATGAGAGAGTACAGTAGTCGAGGGATCGTATACAACGTGTAGCGTATCAAATGCTTGATGATGGTAATAATACAGTGCAACAGGAGGCCGATGAACCAGGCTAGACGCTCAAAAGGAGCAAGAAATGTCGAAAAGGAGTTGATCGGATGCCGGTGCGGAACCGAGAAAATGTCATGTCATTGCGGGCGGTGCATATCGTGGCAACGGACTCGGAGGTGTGTAAGAGTCGGCGAGTGAGTCGAAGGGTGATTGACGACGGTTATTCAAACCCGTATTCGACGGCGATGCGACATGCTTCATTGGCATTTCTACTTGGAGAAGCATGTTGTCGGAGAGAAAGAGGGGAAGAGAAGTCCTCATCACAGGCGGGACATGAATGTGCACTCGGTGTGGAGCGGGTGGACTTGCGTGGAGTGTGAGATGTCTGACGTGAGAGTGAGAGAGAGTTGGGGTTGGGGGTGAGTATCGGTGATATGGAAGCCCGCTCGGAAAAAACTCACCACCGAATCGCTGTTGGCCAAATCACCATCGGGAGTTTTTCGCTTTTGGGAAGGAGAAGCGAGACGAGCTGTGCGTGAGAAAGGCAAAACGGTATTGTAAACATCGCACCCCAACGGGAAGAGGAGGGATTGAACGAACGAGAACCATTAGCACCAGAACTGGGGACGTTCTTTGAATAGACGGCATCGCGCCAGAGATTCACCCGACGTTGACGAGTGTGATACGTGTCATCGACAGACGGGTCGCGGTTATCGAAAGAGGGTGGCACGGGGGGAGCGCTGTCCTCCGCGGAGGAGCAATATGATGAGGCGGCGGAAAGGGACGAAGAGGATGAGTCATAGGCAGAGGCGTCCGAGTCAGAGTCGGAATAGGACGAAGAGGAGAGTCTGGAGGGGGAGTACTTGTTCTGCTGGGGCGGGGGCGGAGAGCACTCTACGAGCTGGATGATCTGGAGGGAGCAGGGCTGGCGGACGTAGAGAGGCTGGGACATGTAGTCCTTTGCGGGGGGATATATGTCGTCGTTGAACATGGCGGGGAGGGGAGAGGCAGGGGGGGGAGACCATAGGCGTTCATCTAAAGTACTCGAGGGAGAGGCCAAAAGAGATTTCGTGGGCAAGATCGGCTCAGATCCCATCTCTGCATTTCCCAATCCGGCTGCTTCCAATTTGGCGTGGGTCAGCGGACATTTCGCGGCGCGACCCCAGCTCGTACCGAAGAACTGCGTGGGAATTAAAATCTGCTTCTACAGTCCATCATCACCGTCACCTCCTGCCAATCAATTTTCTCCCTTTCCCACGCTGCACTTCACGGCCGCATCGGCCCAAGCCACGCCTCCGCCGCCTCGAACTGGTCAATAAGCTCTGGCAACACAGCTTGCTCGGAATGTAGTTGCCGCATGCCTGTAAGCGCCTGCAGTTATCCGTCAGCGTCCGACCAGGGCACGCCCCCCACCCTCCGGTCACTCACCACGTCCCAGAACCGAAACCCGCGTTCAACTTCCATACGCGGTGACTTAACCCCCGGAAATGTCTCTTCGCAGATCTCGAGTGCCATCGCCTTCGCCTCGCGCACTCCTTCTGCATTCGGATCACGCACACGTTGCTGATTGTTCAGATGCGTCAACGCATCCAAATATACCTTCGCCAGCACACCAAACCCTGTGTTCACTTCACCCTGGAACGGCAGTGACAGTGCAACGTCCAACAGGTCGTCTCGTGCTCGCCGTGCATCTGACCGGAGCAGCATGTTGAGCGTCGTCACCTCTACAAGCATCCGAAGCGCGCGTGAAAGCGATCGGACAAACGAGTTGAACACCAACAGTTCCCGTGATAGCGGCGCAGACCATGGCACGGGCTATATCATTTCAATCATTCACCGTCTTGGCATAGTGCACATAAAACACATACCTTGAAGTTAAGCGGAACTATGCTCAGCGTACGCATGACCAATAACATGCATGACTTCTCGTCATCTGTCACCACACGCCTCGCCGTCAGCAGCCACCTTGGACGTGGGAACACCCAGACAAAACTTACCTGTACCGAAGCTTGGTCCTCCACTGAAGGCTCTCCCCGACCATAGATGGCCATGCATAACCCCGGCTCTAACCAACTCGAGAAACAGGTAGAGCGGATCCTGGAACTTGTCATTGAGCCGCGCTGGCCGGATCGCCGAATGCATGGCCCGTGCCATTGGCGAATGATCATGGGTCTTCAACAAGAAGCTGTTGCAAGGCGACAGCAGTGACAAGGTACGGGGGTACGAACCCAGACGAGTGAAATGTGGGAGAGATAAAAGGTTTCAAGGTTAGTGCCGTGTATCAGATGTGCTTGGCGCCACAGGCGCCAACGATACCCCAAAACCCAGGAAAGGGGCAAAATCGAGGACGTACCCACGTAGCTCGAGGAAACGCCAAAGCACGTTTGCGACAATCTCATCCTTTTTCTCCAATGGTGGCAAATTCGTGCCCCCGGGCCTTACTCTTGTGCGAGCAGCCTGCTTCTCCGTGGCGGTCGCTCCCAAGCAAAGTGCAAAATCGATCGTCGAGGACTGTTATCGTTGTTACGTATCAGTAAGAATTCCAAGTACAATAGCAAATTTCCGCTGACATTCTGCCCGCGAAGCTCCTCTTCAACAATCGAATATGGAACGTGCCAACCAGAAACGCGTTGAGCAAGCTGCGCAGTCGACTGCGATGTGTGTAACACGCATTTATTCGAGGAAGGCGCCGAGTGTTCGAACCAAAATGCGCCAGAAACCTTCCGATTAGTCCAGAAACTGTGTGCGACGCTGCTAATCAGGACGAGAGCGGTCGCACGAGGACCCGTTTGTCCCTCTGTGATGACTTCCTTGACGAATTGCCTGTATTCGCTCGTCTCTCCATTATCGAGGGGCGGATGTTCGATGATCTGCCCGCTGGCGAGCCATACCAGTGGCTGTGGGCTCAATAGACCACGGGACAGGTAGAAATAGATTTCGTCTGGCAGTCGGTTAGTAAAGATATCGTGTAGATCCGTAGGAATGTCGGCGGCGGTGGGGTGGTGTGAATGGTGATTGCCACTGTGCTGCTGCTGCTGCTGGTTTGGAGAGGGAAGGGCGAGTGGAAGGGGTTGGACAGTGCCCTCGATGGACAAAATGAGCGAGTATTTGACCATGGATCGCGTCCGTGCGTATATATCTGGATACTGCATCGATTTCACTGCGGGGTGGTCAACATAGAGTGATACGGCGGCATGCCCAGACTTGTAGAATTTGACCATGTCCACTGTTTGTTTCAAAGCCTGCTCGTGAACAGTGGGCGGGAATGGCTGCACGCAGTCGAATCCAACCAGGATACCAATATCAAGGAACTGGTCTTCGGTAACCCCAAGGTCACCAAGGATGGCCTTCTTGGATGTGGACGTGAACGTGGGGTCTGTACCCGTGAGATTAACGGAAATAATGAGCTTGTCCACGCCGGGATATAAGAGGGTATCGGTGGGTCCGTAGATGGCATGGACGTAAGCCTTTTGGTGTCGTTGAAGGTATATGAGCTTATAGCGCGTCAAAGCCGGTCGAAATGAGCCAAATCCCTGATGAAATATAGGATACAGATGGCGCACCTGGGCCCATGCAACATACGGCGCGACAAGGAATTCAACATTTCGGTTGCGGAAAATGCGCAGGACTGGGCGCCAAAGGTCCCAGTGTGTCAGGCCGCTCCGACCTTCGAACAATTTCGTGGCGGCCTCCTCCTGGCCGGACTCGTATTTGCTCCAGGCAAGGTTGCGGTCGCGACATGCCTCTTGCTGCTCGACATCACGCTGCATGTGTCGAGGGCGCTTGTTTGTGGTTAGGCCAGGAAATACAAAGACGGGTTTGATGCGCAATTTTTCGAGCGTTCGGAGATCGCTCTCGATACGTGTGGTCATGGACAGAGGAAGTCCACCGGTGGCTGCGAGGAGGGGTTCGCGCGACGGTAGGGTGTCGTAGAGAGTCTGGAGGTAATAGGCGGCATCGATACCGAGACGGGAGTCGGAGAGGACGCTGAGAGGAAGAGTTTGGAGGTGCTTCCTCTCTTGAAGGTAAGCTGGTAGAATAATAGAGAATATGGTTACGCGCGCACGGCTGGCTCAATGAGGAATGGACACACTCTCGAGGTGTTTGATGGGCATCGCGAGTACTCGTCTTGTGGGGTCTTTTGGATATCGGTGGCGGGAATGTGTTGCGCAATGCGCACGCCCGTCCCAAAACTCGCTTACATAAACATGACCTCCTCCAGAACAAAACATTGTTTTCTCGTCTGTTTCGAGTTCCGTACGTTTCCTCAACGGACGCCAGTCATGAGGTCTACTTTTTCATGGACTGGCTCGGTCACATTTGGGCGTATCGATCTTCACACCTGATCGGTACTGATTAACTCCACAGCCGAGATTCACATGTACTGGTGGTGCGCTCGGACAATAGACGGAAACGGGCACATGCCTGCTGCTGCGTCCTGACCCATCTCGCTTAGGACAAGGTTCACCCTCCCACGCCAAGTCGAGTTGGTGTCCTCGGAAAGGACGGGTGAAGACGGCCATCGATGTAGAAGTTCGATTGAACTCGCATTTAAACAAGTGTAGTATAATGATCACATCAAGGAATTGCGAGGATTCGCCCCGTTCGGTTTTGTCACCGGTTGCTCGTCGAGGGTTCCATATTCCATGCCCAGTGGACGCGTTTCCCATCGTTTCAGGAATCAGGAATCCGCCGCCCAGTTGACATGAACCCATAGCGCCACTCTTCGCTTCTCGTTCTCTTTTCTCACTGTGCGCTCTTAGAGAAGGAAGAGAGGCCGTCACGGTTCGTGACGTTTCATATCCCAATTCGACGCAGTATCGTCCATATCTGTCACCGCATGACTGATGAACGCAAAATAAAGGATACTCGCACGGGTACTTTCTCCCTAGCAGCACGGAAGCTGCACCATCCATTGAAGGTCAAGTTCAGAATCACGTCAATTATGTCAATGAATGTTCTCGATCCAGTCAACCGTTTCTTGGGAAAAACAAAGAAGCCAGTTACCATGAAGAAACATCCAATTACTTTACATCATGACTGACATGTACTTAACCTCCACCCGAATAAACGAGATCATCGATTCAGCGTGGGAGTCGACCTGTCATGGACGTGTGTAACGACGGGCACCGCACTTGGTACTTTGCCCAGTTCGGAGACAGACGATCTTTGCTTTCCATCGTTGGACGACGCCTTGTCAATGTCATTAATCGGTGTCGCACATGTGGCTGTCTTGCCTGTCCCGGAAGGTATGATACCCTGTATGGACATCCCATGGTTTCCAAGTAAAGTATCATGCATATACATGCGACCACCAGAACCTTCCTTTCGATCTTTGGATACATGAGAAATTATGGGCAACTTGATGGGGTTAATCGGTGGATGATCCGCTTGAGGAAGAGCGGAATGAAATTTATTCTCAGCCAAAAGCGCGACCAGGCGACCACCAGAAATGGCCCAGTCTGGCGGTCATTGGACACCGCATGAGAGTTTGCGACCACCGCTCTCTCAGCGTGGAACGTTGACAAGCTCGGGCCGAATTGCGAAGCAGAACGCGCAAGGCGAATGGGATGTACACCGTGGAAAACGCGCCGTTTATAATGCTACCACAGGAAGATAATGACGACATCTGGATAACAATCTCCGGCTACCTTCGCCTATACCTTCAAGCCGCAGTAGGGATAGCCAAGGGAGGAACTTTGATCTTTGCGACCAAGTCGTCGAATTCGGTTTCTTTCGCGTTTACCGTAGTTACTAATGGATGCTCGGGATGTGCTAATGCAAGCCGGCTAACAAGAGTAACAAACCGTGAGTATCGGGATCGCAAGAAAAAAAACATTCCTGCTGCACGCACCTCCAAAGCTCATCTGCATCGCCTTTTTTTGGACCCAAACCTGCGGCCACGACACTCGCCGCGAGCGTCTCCGCGTCAGCATGACCACCCTGTTGCGAGACTGCCTCTTCAAGGTCAGACTTTGCTTCTTGCACCTCACCACGGAGCAGGCGAGTAACCCCGCGTGCGGTGAGAAGGTGGGGAGAAGAGAGAGATGGGTTAGCGAGTTGCTCCGTGTAGAATGATTGTGAGTCAGAATAACCATCCTTCCCAGTGACCAATCCAATAGTCGATTCGATCAGCTGGAGCAGTAGGTCATCCTCGGCCCAATCCTTCGCGCGCACAAATTCCTTCCGCGCCAAATCAGGACGATGTATAGAGAGGTAAATTTGGACCGCGATAGCGACACTGAGAAATTCGGGCCGTGAAAACGTAAATCGGCAACAAAAAAAGAGAGTACGGTCAGCTACCGGTGTGGAAGACTCTCTCACACACGTTGATGAACACTTACGCCTCAAGATTATCGGTGGTCGATTCTGCCCCAAGGGATTCCAGAGCCTCTTCTATTTCACCTGCACGGAAAAAGGCCGTTCCAGAAACGACGCGTACCCAGCCCTTCTCACGTTCAGTCGCTTCCACGTCATCGCCCTCAATTTCGACGCACAGGTCGCGGAGCTCTTCGAGAGCGGCCTCGCCTGTCGACGCGGAAACATAATTGGCAAAGACAGACACTGCCTTGAGGGCGAGATTTTCGGTTTCCGTGGGAATGAGAGATTTGACGGCTTCAGTATCGCCCAGAGCAAGGTGCGCGCGGGCTTTGTAGAAGAGGATCGGAATGTAGTCTTCAGATGACTCTTCTGGGAGTTTCTGATCCGCTAGGGATTTGTATGCGCCTTTAATGTGTGAGAAAACCAGAGGTCGCGGTCGCTGGAGTGGAGCATACCTAGGAAAAAGCATTGTCTAACACTGTACAAGTCTGTGGATTCCATGGGTGCATGAGCGTTCAATACAGACACCAATGCTGATGCACGTGATGGCCACACACGACTCTTAATCACTGCCAGTCCGTCCAGTATGACTTGCTCTTATCAATTACTCTAATACTCATAATACCATCAGTCGACAGACACGGGAATAACGCCTGACGTCCAAATATCGACAAGGGTGTGCCAATGCAGGCCTCTATTGACTCATCCAGTTTGAAGTGTATGCTGCTACACATGCCTTTTTAATCGTTTTGCCAATCTCCCATGGGAAACTTTCCCCAGCATTCACGCGCTCTCTCGCTTGTATTTCAAAATACAGCGAGGAACTTTTCATCAATGCTCTGTCTAATTCTGTCTCGTTCTCCGCAACAAATACGTCTCTGTCCGCCTATTGCCGCTTCACGTACGACAGGAGCTTCTTTACCAAGTTCAATATCGGAGACAGGAATCTGGGAGATGGAATACCTGACCTTGATGATGCGGAGCGGTCGCAGACCGTAACCGGTCAGTTGTGCGTGCAGGTACTTTCCTCTGCGGAGGAAAATGTGCTTCCTTACTCAATAAAGGTCTATTGTAGCCGCTACTCGCGATTCTCAAACACAAAGCCCTTGAAAAAACTCTGGAAAGGCTCGATCTCATAGTCGTAGATGGCGTGTTCAACCACGAGGACGAGGATTTTGACGGTCTGGAAGGAACGTTGGTCGTTCGCTTGCGCTGTAAACATGGTGAAGTTTACTATATTCGCATGTCGCGTTCTCACTAAAATGAGGATGCAATAACCGTCGTCAGGTATCGTAAAGACGCATCGGTTGACGCTACAAACACCGTCATCCCATTTGCATCTCCATGTACCCGAGGCCTTGAATGAATCACACGTTGTGATAGGGCCCAAAGCCATGAGGGATATGATTGACCATTTTCCGTTTCCGAGGGGCAAGGCTGACCCGCAACTAATATGGGTATTCGATGACACTGATGTTTACGTCAGGAGTTTGGAGAACTCGATAGACGGCAAAGGTACGGAACACAGTGCGTCACCTAGCATTTATCCAAAAGGCGTGTAGGTGTGGGTCAGCTGGCCACTGAATTAACTATCAGCGCGGACGAGTTTGAGAACTATGACATATTTGTGACACCTATTTCCCTTGCATTTCACCTCCGTGAATTCAGTGTGAGTTCTCTAGTCTCCCATCCCTCTCAAGCTGGTACAGTGCTCATGAACTTGTATATGGCGTGATGTCGATCAGGCAACGATTGCATATGCAGAGTCGATGGAGGCCGTACTCGACTTGCGCTTCACTGATCCAGCCGCGGCTCTGTATGTAAGCGTACAGAGTGACAGTATCGAAAGCCTGTTTGCCATGTCGACCAGCCGTGTTCCCGGCGCACCTGATCCCCCAGTGGCTCCCGCACCAAGGCAGACCCGCTCCGCGGAGCCGTCTGGGTCTGCGCAGGGTCGCAGAATAAACAAGCGCCGATTTGACGAAACCACTATGCGGCGCCGTACACCAGCAAAAGTTGTCGAGCGCGTATCACCACCCGCTTTGGCACGGCGCGCCTCGGGAGCACATCCGTCCGCGCCTTCACACGCACCAGCAAGGCATCAGCCACCCGTACGCCACCCAAGGGAAGAACCCCTCTTTCTTCCCGGTTCCCAGATGTCGGCCGCGGACAAGGAGGCGCTTCACGCATCTGGACTTGGAGATATGGATGCTGATGAATTCAATGCGATGATGGAGGATGATGGAGAAGAAGTGGGTCTCAATCTGCATCCACCAGACGCTCCGGCTGCGTCTCTGCGGCCATCGCCGCCGTCGCCAGCCCTCGATTTGGACTTGGACGAAGAAGAAAGACACGGGCGAGACGTCAACCGTTTCGAAGACGATATTGAGTCGGAGATGGGTCCCACGCAGTCTGATGAGGGCGGCAAGGTATGCCCATCCACTTACCCCTTCCGTGTTTGCATCAAATATTTTGACCTGATCATCCATGTGTTCGGTGTGCACGGCAGGCGTTCCGACCGCTGTTTGACGACTGACGCTCAATCCCATGCTTTCACTTTCGCGCCACAGTTTGTTGTTCCCAATTACAGAAAAACGTCCGTCCGAGTCAGTTGACAGACGCTACGGAGCCATACTGAGCCATACTCACAATGTGGACGACATGGAGTAAAGCCCGAGGCTTATTCCACTCGATTTTACAGTGACAAGGATGCCAGGCCCGCAGAAGGAAGACCCATTTATACAGTAGACACAGTGCTCACAAAACGAGCTATTATGAATACATTTCAGTAGACGTCCAGATGAGACCTCCACTCCGTCACTTTGTTTCGGCCCGCTTCCTGAGCTACCCGCTCCTCCCGCTCTATTTTTTTCTGATTGCGCTCAGCAGCCATTTCCGGCGTGATCCCATGGATATGCATTAAGAACATATTCAGCTCGTCCATGGTTTCCTCCAGACCACCCCTCCTTGTTGAAGCGTGGTGTTTCCGTCGCTTGGGGGGATAATCGGTGTCGTTGCCGTCGTCTGGTCCAGAAGGAACATCGTTGTCAACATCTGGTGAGGAAGGGGGAAGTGGCCGAATCTGTGTGTAATGTCGGTCGCCGTATGCCTTCATTTGGTCGAAACCGCCGTCACCGCGATTGCTACTCCAGACTTTGTAAGCGGCAATGCCGTACACATAGTCGAGGATAATGGTAGAAGGTAGCGGAACTCCTGTGCCTCCAAAGCGTACATCGACATTTTGCAGTGCAGCGTGAGCAGTGTCAGGGGTAGGATCCTCGCCTGCATTTTGTAAGACTTGAAAATGCTTCAACTTTTTAGATTCGAAATTTACAGGCTTCTTAATCCACTGAAGGGTAATGTAAGCCTCGTGCTCGCCACCTCGACTAAACCTCTTTATATGTTCGGGTCTCAGCCCGTGGTTTGGTGTCTAAGATTGGTTAAAACGGTGACTAAAAATGTAGTACCAAAGTTTCACACCATTATGAGGGCAACCTCCCCTCTAGCAAGCTTCGAATGCACCTCCTTGCCAAGAAAGATACCGTTCTCTATCATATCGATCTGTGGTTCCGAGCCACCTTCAGGAGAGCCATCTTCAGGAGGACGAAGTCGTATCACTTCCTCAATGTACTGGAAAACAACGTTATCAAATGATTATATGAACTGACCACAAATCTCACCGCATCGCCTTTGCTATGAGGAATCAGGTGTGCCGCATCACAGTCACCTCCTGCCGCCCCTGTGACAACACAGGCAGATCCATCTCGTCGTATAACTTCGCTTCTGAAGTCGCTGCGGCATAGTGTCCCACCGGTAGTTGTTATTCGGTCGTTTAAACCTTCATGGTCTACAAAGGCACAAGGACCTGGAGAAGTCGAGACACTGAACAGCAATC
>WNFQ01001266.1_pt1 | contig 19300 bp, 23 predicted proteins | sample 5400171 | NCBI WGS metagenome assembly WNFQ01 (sample SAMN13153356, study PRJNA577476) | soil metagenome | isolation source: 20 cm soil under Madrone tree | place: USA:California | collected 2016-06-14 | reverse complement strand
CGAAACCTCGGTTAGCTGGGAAGCCATTGACACGTGTTGTCCAACTGTCAAGAGTGGTGAAACAGATGATGGCGGTGGTCTGGCTGCGGTGTTGACCCTCAAGGACTGGAGCCGCCTCCGGAGCTCCGCAACGTGTAACTGAACTTTGGCCAGGTCATCAGAGGAAAGCTCAAGTGAGCTGATGGTATCTGGAAAAGCTTTCAGTTGCACTCAAAGCATAAACTCAAAATCAACAAACCGCGATCATCCTCGATAGAGATATCGTCTGTGGTGCTCGGAAAGGCAAAACTTGAGGGCAACGCAGACTCTTTCCGCGCTTGTTCTCGGGCCGCCTCAGCACGTTCACGTTCCTCACGCATTCGCTCTTGGGCTTCGATTTGCTCCCTGTGCAAGCGCTCGGCTTCCTCCCTTTCTCGTATCCCCTTCGCTCGCTCCTGTTCCTCCTTTAGTATGGCTTCGGTTTCAGCTTGCTCCTTGCGTAGTTTCTCAGCTGCCTCGGCTTCCAGACGTTCTCGCCTAATCTGTTCCCGTTGCGCTGCTCTGAGCCGTTCCACTCTGTGACGAATGTCAGATAAGAGTGCCTTTGTGCTGTCACTCCAGGCGTGGAATTTTGCCTCAATATCATCGAGAGCTTCACTTCTCGATGAACAAAGACGTCTACTGGAAGGGGATTCGCTGCACATAACGTCCATTTGGTGGAGCAGTTGTCGAATAGGAGAGAAGGACCGTGATATCTCGGAACGCTGTGAGTCAAATATGGGGCTAGCTTCACCTGCTACGCGAGCCAGACGGTCGATGGTGTCAAGGGTGTCTGGGATGGCAATGACTGTTTCACAAAGTGCTTTATGACGTTCATCGGCCAGGACAATGGATTTCCTCAAAGCCGTCAACTTGAGGTCAACAGCGTGGGCGTCCCGTACTACATCAAGGTTGGCTACCTTTTGCTGAAGAGAAGAGACGCTAGTCGCGAGATGTAGCGCAAACGCGTTGCAGTCAGTGCGGACAATATGATCGAGGTGAGCAAGGTCTAAAGGCATCTCGAGGACAGGAAGAGACTCCAAGGCTTCCAGAGTCAAGTCCAGAGAAGAAGAGAAGCGACGTCGCGGGGTTGTGTTTGACGTGTTTGACGACCTCGTACTCGAGGAATCTGAGGATACGAAGGTAACACGATGAGGCAGACTGTCCATGAATGTCTGACAAGTAACTTGGATCAACGTCGCATCAGACACTAGATCTCTGCGCGAACTATCGCGGTCATCCTCAGATAGTGACCCATCTAGCGTTTGTTCTGCCAACGCTTCGAACCGAATCTTGACATCCTCCAAACGCACTTGAAAGTCGTGAGTTTCGTCGCGAATAGCTGTCATTGCTAGGGCCTGTTTGTTAACCCTGTCGGCTAGCCTGATTATCTGCTGTGTGTGCTCGAAGAGTGCCAATAGCCCATCTCGACGTTTGATAAGGTATATGCGCAAACTTGGAACCAACCGAGGGAATGCGGTAATGCCTTCTTGTATGTCGCGAACAAACCACTCCCGAAGAAGCACAACGTTGGACAAAGGCAACGACGCGTTACCACTTTCGGGGGTGGGCGGTAGGTGACTTGCGACGTTTGATTTCCACTTCTGTTGTTCCATGAGGTCGCCTATTTCCCCCCGGATTGTGCCGAGGTCCGTAAGAATGGAACCTGCGGAAACCCAGACTCTCCTTGCATCACGGAGAAGACTGACGCGTTCATTCATCATTGCGCGGGTACGTTCCTGCTCGGCCTTGACGTCGTCTAGGCGCTGGATTGCTAACACCAACCGGTCCTTGAACCCGGATTCGACATTGATGTCACCAAGGCGAAGGAGGGAGGCCCGAGCGGTGGGAAGGGTGATACGGGCCTCCTCGTCAGACTTGTCCAGGCGTTGCAAGAGGGAAGGGAGGAGAGCGAGAAAAGTAGCGTGTTGGGTCTCGCGTAAACAAGATTCCGATGTAAGGTCGGGAGGGCTACCATCCCCATCGGAGGATTCAACACCATTGAGCATGTCATGTAGGACGATATCATAGGCATTGGAAAGCTCGGTCGCTGACGCGACACTATCCTCGGCTTTTCTTACGGCTTCACATGCAGTGTGGTATTCGAGGGCACTCCTCTCCAGCCTTCGGGCTAGAGAGAAACCGACTTCCAGCTCCTCGCCAAGGACTTTTGTGATGGTGTCGTTCGTACTCGGTTGGTCGGGAAAGAGGGCATGAGTCGGGCGGAGGAAGTTCGAGTGAGGTGAGAAGGGATTCTCGCGACAGGATAGTCTATTGTTGATGGAAGAAGTGCGTGCGGAGAAAACAGTGTCCTGTCGCGAAGAGGGATGGGCGAGATGTGCGGCTTCTATGTCGTCGAGTAGGCTTTGTGCCGACGTCTGGTCTTTCATCGTTTCCACGTAAGATTCATCAGCCCTACGGAAATTTCAGGATACCTCGTGTAAGCTGAGGGGGGAAAGCGACTGTACTTTCGCCATTGAGTAACGACGCTCATGATAAATCTTCCCACATTCTCCATTTCGCTGATGCCCTTTTCCTCTAATTTATCCTGTTCATCCAAGAGTTCATCTGGAACGGGCTTTCTGGAGTTATCGATGAGGGTGTCAAGAGCTTTTCCGGCGGCTGCGATCTTTCCATGGCGCAAGCTCGAGATGCGGCCAGCGAACTGGGCAGCCTCCCTGGACAGGGCTTCAGCTTGTTTGAAGCGCGCACTACGTGAGAAACCAGAAGGAAATGAAATGGACGCTTCTGATGCCAGTGAGGTAGCAGAACCGCGACGGGTGAGGTTGGGGCCTTGGGCAGGGGACTCTGCTTGAGGGAGGGCATCATAGACAGATGGAGACCATCTCGCACGCTGGGAGAGGAAAGCTTGCAGATCGGATAACAGCTGACGACGGTCCGCCCATGCCGCACAACGTTGCTCTTCCCAGGTCAAACGGATGCCGAGTAGATCTAAGTTCTCGGACCTGTCCCGCAGGAGGTGCAGGAGTTTGTCGAATTCGTATATGGTCGTCAAAGTAAGCTCTATGATATCCGTATCTTGTGGAGATAAATCCCGCTTTGAGGCCGCTGCAGAACCAATCGTTCAGAAAAGAAAGGAAAGGAAAGGGAGAAAAGAAGAAACACTGCTCAGGACTGACTGACCCATGGTGAAATTCTTGAACTTTTTGAGTTCGCCAGAGTCGAATATCTCCGTTTCTTTCTCGATCTTGTCGTGCTCTATGAGCCATTTTTCGAGTTGCTTCCGGGTAGGAAGCCTCGAAACTGCCGGGGCTGAGGCACGCACGGCGTCGAGGTCGGCGAAGAGTTCGATCGGAGGCATGCCCTCTAGGAGCTTCTCGGAAAACAGTCAAAAGGCGAAGGGGAGGTAGTCTGGATTTAGGATACTTACCTTGATCTTTTCCATAATCCATTCCTTGCGTTCACTGAATGCTTGTAGTTCAATAACCTCGTGGGACTCCAACGCTTGTCCGCCGCGCTGTTCGGAGGGTTCTTCTGAGCCAGGGTTTTGCTGGGGATGAGGATGTGGGGCCACGAGGGCTTCGAGAGAGTCATGATTCATAGGGCCGAGGGGACCTGCCTCCTCAGCCTGGGGTGCAGTGGGATCCTCAGCCGTAGTTTGCATGGGTCGGGAGAGTGTTCGGAAGAGTTGGACGTGTTCACGAAATGTTTGAATTTTGATTAGAATTATGCTTCAGAAAGTAGCAAGGAAGGGCAGACACATGTCTGGACGAGAAAAGGAAGGTGGAGTGCTGGCAGACAGAAAGCGCCAATTAGAGCAGCATCATACTTCACAGTGTTCAACTTGGCACCGTATATCACCCATCGCTGACTAAGCATACAGTATCTCCGTACAAATGTCCCTCATTTAGCACCCTTCACATCCATATCTGAACCCGAATCGCGTCGTGGTTTATCTGTAGTACCCCTCTTCTGTCGTTGTCTACAATCAGCCGACCAGCCAGAGACGCTCGTTGATTGTATCGAAGGAACTTACATCGGCATCAGCGGCGTTAACCTTACCCAAACCTTCGAATTGCATGGCGAGAAACCGTAGACGTTCAATCCCTTTCCCATCAAATCTGGGCGTGAAGAATCCCTGCTGTAGTTCCATCTCTTGCATGAATGCGGCCACATCGGCGAGAGAGCTCCCCAACTCCCGTAGACGCGAGATCTGGGCCCTGCATTGTAGAGTGTGTTGGTATGCGTCAAATCTCCTAGGTCCTCTGAGTACTACTAATTCACGTACTGGTTGGATGATTCAAGCTCTTGAACTTGACCCTGCATCCGCTCATCTTCCCTCGCACGCGTTCTCCCCCTTCTGTATGTCTCCCCGCGCAGCTGCGTAAGATCGTTCCTCGTCTCGGCAATCATAGCCTGGAGCTGCCTATGCTTCTCTCGCCTAACGGAGAGCTCCAATATCACAGATTTAAACTCGTGATGGAGATCGCGCGTTGCAGCCCTCAGCTCATCAATCTTCCGATGCAGATTATTGACACTCCGTCGTAGAACGAGAAGTGGTATCAGAGCAGAGGGGAGGGCCAGCGCAGAAAAGATGACCAAGCGCGTACCGAGCGTAGGCCCAGGGTGTTTGTCTGTGGGCATTGCTGGGGTTGTAGGCGCAGATGGGCCACCCGAGGTGCCAGAGAGAGAATTGCTTTCATGGTCAGGCTGTTGTGAAGTCATTGGGCTTGAGATATTGAGAGAAGTGATTGACTATTTGACTTTGGAGAGCGCAAAGCCTGATGCAGGATGATCGCATTACGTCAGTCGGATCCAACGGCTGTTTCGCCTCTGTTTCAACACACACGGAAGAAAGTCCAAGGCTGGATTAGTCATGTGGAAATTTCATTGAAATGGTACGTCGATCATCATGGTCATCATTATCTACCGAGAAGGATGGGAAAGCATGTGGGAAATGTCAATACAAACTGTGCACAAAACTATACACTCAAAGCAAAACTGGAGGATATAATGATAGAGAGAATATCACAAGAGGTGTCGCAAGGAAAACCCCGATGAGAAGATGAGAGGTCCCGATCACGAACAAGATGAGGTGGGTTTTGGTCACCATACAATTTTGAATATCCGGAACAGTCGACGGAAAAATCCTTTCTTTTTCTTTTTCTTAGTCGAAGGAGGTGCGCTGTGGGTCTGTAGAGACGACGTTCGATAAGGAGGTGACCTTGAGCGTGGCTACAGTCAGACTGCAAGTCACAAAGAGGGAAAGATGAAAGTGAAGCTTACCGTATCTCGTCGACAAACACGGGGTAATCTCTCCTTAACGCCGCCTTTGCGAGATCGATCTCGCGGAGATGTGCCAGACGCACGCTATTGGGTACGGCAACTTTCCGTCTCCACATGGCAAGACTATTGCCACTTTTTGAGGGAAGGAATACAAACACGATAACCTGCATCGCCGGGTCATAGAATCCAACAGATTCTTGAAGGAGACGGTCCCGTGTCTCCACCACGTCTTCATAGATGAGCCAGTCGAGAGCTGGACCGTCACCTGACGGACTGTCGTACGACGCATTAATGAACAAAGCACCGCGCTCCCGTGTTTGTAGGAACTTGTTCAACTGTGAAGTCTTTGAGAACGAAGGGAGTACATGTAAGGGAATACTCACTCCAAATGCCCCGACACCATGAGCATGGTCATGCAACCATTCCAACGCATGACGGACTCGCTCGTCTTTGTCATAGGGGAACTGCCAATGTATGCGGTCCCCGGCCTTACGATCTCGTCCAAAGAGGGCATTCTCAACAGGCCCGAGGGCTTCTCCGCCGGACTCCAAGAGTGCTATGTTGGCATAGTCGTGCATCGTGTTGCGTTTGCGGGATAAACCAGGTGAAAATGCCTCAAGCGGGTCTTGCGGGGTTTCATTTGCATATGCCATAGTTCTTGAAGGCATAGGATAAGGGGAATTTCCGGCCGATGCAGGGACAAACGCGTTCGACACGGTTCGTCGGAAGTTTCTACGTCCAGTCACATCGTTCCAGCTCTCGTTGTCCGTATACCCTTCGCTGTCCAAATCATCTTGTCCTACTTGGCCAGCGCCCCACTGACCCGTGGGAGGGCCCTGTTTTTCTCCCCAGTCAGCACCTTGTTGGTCCAATCCATAGCCGCCTCCCTGGTCCCATTGCGCGTTCTCCTGCCCCCATACCGGATTCTCTTGGCCCCATGCAGAGTCGTCCTGCCGCCCACCCCAGCCATGAGGTGCACTCTGCCCTTGAGCTCTCTTTTCCTTTTTACTCCTTTTCGAATGTTTACCGGTATGCGCCGAATCCTGGGCGGGTCCCCGAGCAGAGCGCTGGTGAGGCTGTTTGGGTGCACCACCCCGAGAGCTCGTGATAGAGTCATAGATCATGTGCTGTGCCTGAGGTGTTGTACCAGCCCGATCCTCATAGGGGGCGTAGGGATCGTGGCTAGCAAAGGCGACGCGACTTTGCTGGCCGTATCCCGCGCCCTGGGGTTGGGCCGGAGGTGGAACAAGGCGCCTGTTATTTGCCATTGCCATGGCTTCTGCACCCCAATTGTGCCAGGCAGGAGCACCAGCAGCCGCGCCAGAGTCCTGTCGAGAGCGCGGTGGCAGTGTCATTGGGGGCGGTACCGCAGGCGATGGCTGTGGCACCGCATGAGGTCGGGGAGCTCCGTGGGCGTCTTGAGGATTGCGGCCCCAGGCAGAGAAGGCGGAAGGTCCAGTGGGCTGGGGTGGATTTACAGGCGAATTTGTCGGCGGACCCCATCCTTGCTGTGGACCCTGCCCTGTGTCCCATGCTGCCGCTTGAGCACCTGATTGATCTCCCCACTGGTCACCTTGAGTATACTGGCCACCCTGAGCATACTGACCACCCTGAGCATACTGGCCATCTTGAGCATACTGGCCACCCTGAGCATGGCCATCTTGAGCATACTGGCCACCTTGAGCATACCCACCATCATAGTCTCCACCATCAGGCCACGCGTTCTCGTCCCCTTGCCATGCTTCTCCACCTTGCCCGTATTGGCCATATCCTTCATAGCCATTTGGATCCTCGGGAATGGGCGCTGTATGTATCAACGGACGGGAGCGACTGTCAAGCGGAGAGAAGAGGAGGATTAATCACACGACCTGTACCCACCTAAATCACCTTCCCCACCTCCCCCTTCTGGGACTAGTGCTTGTTGTCTCGCTTTCCCCTTCTTTGGTCGCGGCATGGGGATGGGGACGTGCTTTCCACCAGGTTAAGGGATATAAAGGTAAAGATCAAAAGGCTGATAAAGCGTTGTCAGCAAGCGGGAACGGCCGCGATGCCTGCTGGTCAGGCGAGGAGAGCGCAAACCAAACCAAGTAGAGTCTAGCGCGCATTGGCTTCGGTTTTGAGTTGCACTGGACGTGCATAAACGTGGGAGTGTATATCCGTATATGGTCATCCCTGATAATCGATCTCCCACTCTAGATCCTTCCCAGACCAAAACGTCACCACCTCAACCTCCTTCAGCCTGTACGTTCCTCTCACACAAGCCTTGCGCTCTCTCAGCCGGACAATACTATTTCCATCGGAGGACGCGATCTCCTTCTTGTAGAAAGCCCTTCCATTCTTGCTCACAAACCCCTCCAGCTTATCCAGCGCGCCAAACGACTTCAGAAGGTGAGCCGTTAAAGGAAGTAAGATAGGGGATGTATAGATCCCTGCTGCGCATCCATGGTCCGGTGAGCTCGTAGACTTCTTCATAGAAGGGTGTGGCGCTGAGTCGGATCCGAGGAAAAACCGTGGGTGACCTAATCCAGATAAATCCTCCGTGTCACTCACAGAAGTGCTCAACCTCACCTTCTCGAATCACCTGACGCAAAGCCTCTCGATCGTCAGGAAACTTTGCGACAGGTTTGCAATAGTTCCAATATTGCCCGGCCCAGTCATCAACGGTGAGTGCAAGATGGTGGGCGGTTATCGTGCATGCCACGGTTGCACCCAGGGACTTGACAGTTTCAACGGCTGCTCGAGTTGTAGCATGCTCGAGGACTATACGAAGCCGCGGGAAGTGGGCATGAAGTTTCCTTAGGTGGGGTAGAAAGGTTGGCTCCGCGTTTATTACATGGATATTCTATACCCAAGTTTAGCGTGGGGGACACTAAGAACTCTCCAGACCTACCGCCGATGCGTCTGATGGTACCTCCCCATGAAGGTTTAGTACCATGTCTACTTCTTGCATGGCTTCAAACACGGGATAATATGCTTCATAAGACTCTATTCCACCATCTGAGTTAGTCGTGACGCCCCTTGGATACGATTTGACTCCTTGGTGGACATGAGAACAGCCTAGCATTGGTAACGGAGGACGCACCGACAATCCCAGCAGCTTTTGCCTTGCGAACTTCGTCTGGTGTAAGATCGGGCGAGAGATACAAGGTCATCAGAAACTCTGTTTCCGGATCGATTTTCTCGAGGGTAGCCTTGTACGCCAGTGCTTGATCCGTGGTGGTGATAGGCGGGGTAAGATTTGGCTGATCAAACGCCTCAGATTCACGACTAGGTGGTTCTCACAGGCGAGATTTACCATCACATATGCAAGACGGAACCCGCCTTCTCTGACATGAGGCGTGACCAGCTGAGATAAGTCACCTTGGCGAAGGTGAACATGGAAATCTGCGGGAGCAGAGACGGAGATGGTGGTAGTTGTACTCATCGCGTCCGCAAGGAATTACAAGATAAGATCATTATATCAATGCGCGACCACGTGATTGATGGTTGGATCGCGGAAAGGTTGACCTTCCAATTCTCCCCTCTCTACCTCGTGTCTCTCCTCTTAGATCATGGTTCACTCTGGATCGATATCGGTCGCCGGTACGTGGCTTCGCTTGCCTCTGCCACAAGGGTGTCGTCTCATCTTCATGCTCAGTTCGCGTGCGGCCACCGTCAGCTCGGGAAGCCGCCCGACTGCCAAACCTCGTTTATGACACAACCTTTCGAGGAGACGGCGCACTTTCTATGCCCGAACGCCCATCAACGTCCTATTCCTCTGTTCGCGAAGTAGTACAAATTATCGACGACCGCATCCTTACCTTCGACCCGGCCGAACCAGATCAAGCAAAGGCCTTTGTTGAACGTGGCTTCTTACCTCCAGGCACAAAGCGATACAAAGACAGACGCTTCATGTTTGATAAAGTCTTTCGACCCGATGCGTCTCAACAAGAAGTGTATGATGCAACTTCACGCCCTTTGCTGCAGAGGCTATTGGACGGATTCAACACGACTGTGTTCGCATATGGGGTAAGCTTATTGTCTGGTACTATAGTGCCACCGCAAGCACACTGAACTTCTGTCGCACTGTACCAAAGGCAACAGGTTGCGGCAAGACACATACTATCAGTGGAACAGATTCCGACCCAGGAGTCATCTATCTAACAATGGCTGATCTCTTTCAACAAATCGAGGATCGCAAGGGTGAATACAATGCCGAAGTGGTCGTCACATTCCTTGAGATATACAATGAGGAGATTCGGGACCTTCTCGCTGACCCAAGCGCTCCAACCCCGCGGGGCGGTTTGCAAATTCGCGAGGACAAGTCTGTTAAGGTCGTGGGATTAACAGAACTCCGACCAGAAACCGCGGAGGAAGTTAAAGACATAGTCCTTATGGGAAACTCGCGAAGAACCCAGTCCCCGACGCACGCAAATGAGACTTCATCCCGCTCACACGCTGTCCTGCAAATTCATGTTGCCCAATCACCCAGGACCGCCTCCTTGACGGAAGAACGCTTTATGGGCACGCTTTCTATCATTGATTTGGCTGGTAGCGAGCGGGCGGCTGCCACCACTAATATGGGACAGCGGATGGTGGAGGGCGCAAACATTAACAAGTCCCTACTGGCTCTGGGCAACTGTATCAATGCACTCTGTGAAAGTGGTGGTGCCATCCGCCATGTCCCGTATCGCAATAGCAAGCTCACCCGTTTATTGAAGTTCTCTCTCGGTGGCAACTGCAAGACTGTCATGATCGTCTGCGTCGCACCCACATCCCTGCATTTTGACGACACTCACAACACGCTCGTATATGCGGAGCGCGCCACCAAGATAAAGACACGCGTCGTGACACGAAACGTCGTCAACGTTGATCGGCATGTTGGCCAATACGTCGAAGCTATCAATAGGCTCAATGCAGAAGTGGCCGAACTCAAAGCTAAGCTGGCCGGCAAGGTTAACTCTGAAGGCGAAATCATGCGGCGGAAGAGGGCCGAGGCAAAAGCAGAAGTTGACCGCGTAAAGAACGACATGCAGACTCGTGCCGAACAAATGCAGGCGTCGATCAAAGACGGTGCGATATGCACAGGCAAAATCTCAGCGGCGCAGTGCAGACTCCGTATCATTCGTTCTCGACTTGAGGAACTTGACAAACAAGCTGGATCACCAGGTGGCCTCACGGCTGACCTCGAAGCGGAAAGTGGACTCCTCCGAGCCTTGGCGTCTCCCGAAGAGGATGTCTTAAAGGCGGACAGTGCATTGAATGCGCGTCTCCAGCGCTCTCTTAACACCAGCAATATGTTCGAGGCCATGGTCCGTGCGGTCACCGAACGACGCTCGGATCGACTCGATGAGATCAGCACAGAAAATGTCAAGCTCGATGCCCAGTGGCGAAAGGTCGTCACCGAGAAGACCAGAGCTGGAGCGGAACGAGAGGCCATGGAGGATGCAGTGGCAGAGCAAGCAAAGATGGTCGTCGATCTTCTTGGCATGGTAGGAAGGTATACCGTTGTTCTTGGGGATGCCAGCCGCTCGCTTCGGACAGCGCTGGAAGATGGACGCGATGGCCTGGACGGCACTGTGCGGGTTGTTGCAGCGTCCTTACGAACCCTCGTGGAACAAAACAACGAAGATTTCCAGTCCCTTGTTGGCCATACTGTTGCGTCATATGCAGCCATTCCATTCCCCTCAACACTCGAAGGCTTCAAAAGCTTTACAAGACCAAAGAGATTCTCCTCTGCACCAAGCGAGTTGCAGTCGAGGACCAAAGCATCCAGACTCTCATCGACGTATGGGGCACTCGGAGTGGGGACACCACGAAAAAGCCATTTGAAGTCGCCTCGAAAGTCGTTGCGGAACAGCCACTGTGAGTCAGGTCTTCCATATCGCCGCCCGTCAGATAAGGGCAAAGAAAAGAAGGTCGTCCAGTGGCGCGATGAAGCCGGTCAAGGCGATCTGGACGAAGCTCGCGAGGCGTCGATACTCATGTACTCCGAGAGCAGCAACCTCTCCATATCCATTATCCCCGCTCCGGACGACAGCTCTATTTTCTCTGCTCCGGCGCGCAACTCGGCAACCGAAAGCGAATGGGAAGACGAAAAGACCGACGAGGGCGCCCAACTCACCTTCTCGCTTCCGGCATCCCATAACCCACAGCAGGCTCATGCAGGTGCGACGCGTACTCGCCGTAGCAGCCGGCTCGATCCCAACTTCCTCAAATCACGCGGAGCATTCACGCTCGGCAGTCTCAACGAGGACGACGAGAACGGTGAGAGCACGACGACGGAGAGACGGGCACTCTCCGATCGTAGCCTAAACTCGTTTGCGTTCGACGCGCCATCAACGAGCAGCAGTAGCAGTGGTGGTGTGCAGCGTCCCCCCTTACCCTCCAAAGCAGCCGCGGCCGAGCGACGCAAGATAAACAGCCCAGCACTACGTCCGCCCCCTACGCCCCGCTCAGCCGCGGCTATGAAAGTTTCCCGCCGTCGCTCGAACATCGGACCGCTGCGCATCGAAAAGGCGCGCCGACGCTCGAGTCTCCGCCCGCCTACGCACGCAGACGACGAGTCCGCGTATCTGGGTGAGAGCGCGTCTGCGCCCGTCACTGGGACGCGGAGAATGGCAGACGCGGATTTGGCGCTGGGAGCGCGCCACCTGAAGTCACCTGCAAAGAAGAAGCGGATGTCGCTTCTTAGTTTGGCGTCGAAGGGGATGGGTTACTCGAGTAGGGTGCGCCCTGGAGTACGAGTTTCGCTGGCGAACGTCTCGACTGGAGATGTCAATTCATCTGCCGACATGATGAGCTCCCGGACGGCCAAGCCGATGTGGAAATGATCTGGTTTCTTCAAGCTGTACTCAACTCGATTTGTTGTGTAAAGTCAAGTAAACTCGCATTTTTTCGTGGGTGTTTGCACACATTTATCTATCACAGAAGTCACTTCACGCCTTCACGATACGCCATGCCTTTCCTATCATCTAGCTGTCTATCACTTTTTGCATGATTTTGCCTTGTCACGCTGTTTGTATAATTGTTATGTTAGACGGCTCTCATAGTAGTCAATCGAATGAAGCACGCTCAAGTAAATATGTGCGGCATGTTGAGGAGACTACTATTACGATTACTTTTAAATAACCCTCTTGACCTCAAAGAAGGACTATATAATGGTTAAATAAGGGAGGGGCGCTCAAAAAGACGGAATGGAATACCTTGAGGTAGTAGACCTGCCACGCGACGACAGAAAACAGCACCGCAGTCTGCATTATCGACCACCACTTCACTCGGCCGTTGGTGGATTCTGCCGTATTACGATGTGTCCGTTCACGAATCACGATATATTCCTGCTCATCCTTCACAGAAGTCAAGCCATGGGCCAGCGTTCGAATCTCGCGTTCAATGGGTGCGACAACCTCTGCATTATGAGTAAGTGGTAAGCTATATGGAAAAAGGATAGCTAGACGCACCAGTTGCCTCGTCTCCAACGTAAATGACACCATGCACATTGAAGCTGGTTGACATAAGCGGGCATTGAATACCAGATGTGGGTCGGTGTCGGAAGTGGGAAAACACGCACCTCACAATCTTGTCCGCTATTGTGCTCATATAGTTGGAGAAACAGTATTCGTGTCGGCCATCCTTAGTCGCGGTGATGGCCACGGTCCCAGTTGAGAACCTAATGTTTTTCCTAATTGCGCCGCCATCGGGATCGGCGATCTGTGACCTGCATAAGAGCGGGGAGGCAAAAAGAAAAGAGAGGGTACATTACCCAGAAATCAATGTCCAAGTGGCCGCCTCCGCCAACCTGGTACGTGACGGTCATCTGGAATAATTGCTAAGTAATCCCTGGTAGACGTGAAAAGAAGAACGCGGAGTACTTGATCATTGATGTGCAAGTCTTCAAAGAAACATTCCTTTTTTGACGCGGGTACTTCTATGAGGTGAGGAGAAACGAAGTGGAAGAGGAGGAAGAGAGAAGAAAGCCAGAGCAACAAGCGAGCCATTGAGCACGGTGGAAGGACCCGAGAGGAGCTGTGGCCGTGGTGGAAGGGGGGTGTTCGGAGTCCTGTCACTGATCCCATGATGGTCCAAATTGGTACACGCGACAGGGCAAAACCTCCCTCTGCCCAATTCTTTCTCAAACAACTCTCATCCACCACCATCGTACATCATGGCCGACTCTAGCCTAAATCCTTTGGCACCAAAGGTTGGCGCTTTTTCATTCTCTTTCACCTCTCTGCCCTCCGCCCTCCATGCGTTAGTTATGCAATTGACCATTGTTACTTGTCTCAGACGGAGGACGAGCACGACCCCCACTTTGAACCCGTCATCAAGCTCACAGAAGAGGTTGCAACAAAGACAAACGAAGAGGACGAGACCGTAATATTCAAGCTGTACGTTTCCTTCTCTGTCGATTCAGAGTCTCGTTCGTTTTTTCGCCACCCCTTTTAATCATTTCCCCTCCTCTTTCCCAGGCGTGCAAAGCTCTTCCGATTCAGTTCTGAGGGGAATGAATGGAAGGAACGCGGGACGGGTGATGCGCGATTGCTACAGCACAAGGAGACGCAGAAGATTCGTCTTGTTATGCGACGCGAAAAGACGCTCAAGGTGTGCGCCAACCATCTAAGTTCGTCATCCTCCACCCAGCCCCATTTGAGTGAACTGAGATTAACGAATGCCGATTATGAATATTAGTCTCCGCCGACATGAAGCTTCAGCCGAACATCGGATCGGACAGAAGCTGGGTCTGGAAGGTCGCGGCTGACTACTCAGAGGATCCTCCCACTTCCGAGACGCTGGCTATCCGCTTTGCCAATGCCGACAGTTGGTACATTCCCTCTCTGTTTTCCCAGATTCTGATGATCTATCTCTCTCCAGTAGCGGTGCAGTTCAAGAAAGCATTTGAAGATGCCCGGGATAATAACGCAAAGCTGGCTGGTGCTCCTCCCCCTTACTCCCCTAAGGAGAAACATGAGGAGAGTGCCGAGTCTGGGGACGAGGAACAAGGCGAGGATCGACCAGCCATCCAGTCGTTCGGAACAGGTGAGGCAAAGGGGAATGCCCCTGCCCCCAGCGAAACGAACCCGCCGGCTGGGGAACCACAGAACTTGGAGAAAAAGGATGAAGAATAAACTATGGGAAGGAGCAGTTTTCTACATATACATACCATTATGCAAACCGTCCCGATGTTATAGGGGCGGACTGCCCAAGAAATTGTATCCCACTTACAACGTAGCCCTGGTCAAATTTGCAGAGGACAAGAATTGGTAATACTATACTAGTGTTTTCGCGCTCTATGATGTTGATCGCTCCTCGCGTGCCTCTGCCTCTGTCCATGCAGTCCAAAACGTCGCCCCTTCTCCTTTCGACCAGTACAAAGCCTGCTTCTCCCCTCTAACCACAGTCCTATCAATGAGTACATGCCGAATATTCTAGGAGATGCGTCAGGCACGGGAACCAATAGGAACATGGGGCTAGGGTTCTTACCGATCCGCTAGCGGAAAAGAAGGTATAAGTCAGTGCACTAAGTAATAGTGAAATTGAAGAAAACTCACGGAACTTCATACATCGGCTCCAATAGCAACGTTTCCTGCACGAGTGTTACGTTAGTTTTCAGTTCGGTGGCCGTCGGAGACCCTTGCGACAAAATTAACCGAGACTTGCCATGATACCTCTTAATCCTCGTGCACCACCACCCCGCTGCGCCGCCTTGTTACAAATTTCATCAAGTGCTCCACTCGTAAACCGGATCTCAACGCCGGAGTAACCAAACAATGCCGTGTATTGCGATATCAAACATCCGCGAACCTCGGTGAGAATGCGTCGCAGGTCTGTTGGTGTAAGTGGGGCGAGTGTTGTTATCGATGGAAGACGTGAAATGAATTCCGGGATGAATCCGTACTTGACCAGATCTGATTAACCAAAGTTCAGGAAAGGCGCGCCATTCTACAATATATTTGAGCGATGCAGCCTCACCTGCTGGTTCAACGTGTTCTAGCATGTTAGGGAGAGGCCGACGATTTGGCGTGAAAAAAGGCATAAAATCAGAAGTCTGGGTATCATCGTTGGAACCTAGCTCCGCTGTAAACCCAATGGACTTATGGGGCATCAATAAAACGAGGTGCCGTGTCAGCATGGTAGACTTACACCTTTGGCTACCCTCCGTTTGATAACATTGTCCAGACCGACAAAAGCACCACTGAGGATAAAAAGCACGTTTGATGTATCAATCTGATACATGTCAGGCTTTGCTGCGCAGAGGTCAGGTGTGGACTAAGAGAGTGCAGAATGACCGTACGTGGACCGAGGTTTGCATTCCGTTGACTGGGTCGTGATCGTCCTTCTGTAGGAGGAGACCCCGGCCCCTCGACGGCGGACCCTTTCGCAGGCACGGTGACAACAGACCCCTCCATCATACGGAGAAGCGCTTGCTGTACACCTTCACCTCCGACGTCACGGGACCCTTCAATACCTCCTCCGCTCGATTTCCGCGCTATCTTATCTACCTCATCGATGTACACTATGCCTGTACTAAACAACCACGAAGTAAGATTTTAGAAAACGTGTAGGTTAAGAGCGGAATTTGCAGACCTGGCGCGGAATGGATCCCAATTCGCTACTTGTAACTGTACGCGGTGAGCACAAAGGTCTGCCAAGGGCCACCAAGTTTCTTACCAGTCTATGAATACACATATCAACGTCCTCTCCTACATCTAATTATAAAATTAGATGCTATGCATTTCTAATCAGAAACAGTGATTCTCACACCCCGCCTTGAGGAATCATCTTAGCACAAGCTGAGGTGGCAACGAAAACTTTCCACTCACCTGTGTGAAAGAAGTCGCGTCACTCACGGAAAATGGCACATCTAGGACTTTGGCTAGAGTTCTCGCGAGTAGCGTCTTTCCTGCGTTCCGGCTGCTCAAGAGCGCAACCAAAGTTGATAAGAGTCTTTACCTGAACCAGTTGGCCCTCTGCAAGAAGAATCGCCATGTAGAACACCGCGGCATGAAGAGTGGTACCACGTACAGTATAAGGACATTGCTCTTCTCGAATGTTGGGGCTGAGTACCGGAGTTGAAAAGGCAACGAGCCTCCCTGTAAGTGATGATGGGACCTTCGCGGATGAGGATTAAGATGCACAGGGACAATCCCTGTCCGACCTGCTTTGATCCGTAGGCAACTGGCACGAATAAGGAGAGATGGGTGCTAACCATCACCTTGCGAATCGTCCGACCACCCGGCCTCGTCCTCTTCAACCTCTAAGGCCTGCATATTCGCCCGGACTCGATTATAGTGGTTGAACACACTAACGCAGCTAAGCCAAAGTCCAGTAAGCGTTGTTGAGACTCACGCGACGGAAAGGACCTTCTTCGCTTCTTGCTGCCCTACAACGTACTCGTCGAGATACTGTACTAACTGCAGAACGATAAACAAATAAATAACCTCGGAAGCGAATAGTTGAATTACTTGACGGGGTGTTGCCATTCCTGCAGACCGTGGAAACTCGGAAAAGTCGTAGTCCTCTCGCGGTGTGTATTCATACTGGGCTTGTGTGCGAAGCAAACGCCGTAGTCGCGGTGAGCGATGTCTGCACGCCGGTGCTGACGGTAGATAAGCCAACTTTAAAAACACGCGCATGGTCTGCAAGCTGAGGATGGAAGAGAGAGAAAGCGAATTGTTCAGAGACTGGGCTGTCCGACGCGCACGGTCATTTTGATGAAAACAAGCCCGGGCCGACGCACCCGGTTTTGAGTCTTCAGATTCAGAGTGAGATCTGTCAACTAAGCATTGCAGACTATTTCCTCAGCATTCCGTTTTGATGCTTTGGAAGCTTTGCTTGTGCGACAACCCTTTATCCACCTATTATTGACGGCTAGCTTCGTTATTGTCACTGCGTGGGTCCTAGGGAGCTATGCCTTGTATTCAGCGCAGGCCCTGCATCATTTCAAACGCTGAGGTGTCTGGGACCCGGGCCAAACCTTTTGACGGCAATTACTGTACTGTAATCACGGATCGGACAGTACACAGTACCTTATTATTCAACGCGGACCAAAATCTTGGAGCACAGTCCTGACACTCCTTGTCGACTTTACAATATGCCATACATACCGGATCTCTCATTGACACTACCCTCAGCCGGTGCAGCTGTATGATGTGATGCATTTATGGTCGAAATTTATAAGATCCCAACACCTTGGGGACGCCGTGCGATTATTGTTATTTTACGAGCCCAATGATCAAATAAAAAGTTGGAGTCTTTGTTTCCTCCCATTGCAGTGCAGGGACTGGATTTAATTTATTTTCTGTGGTGATATGTCCCAAAAATATTTTGAGTGAATGTGGGAATCTTACGAGTCAACTCATCAACGCTCAACTTGCAGTCTGCGCAAACAAGAGCGAGTCATCATCACCGCTTCCCCCAAACCATCACTTTTTCCTATGCGGCGCGACAGACAACGCAGCCTCTCTCCACGAGGACGGCGCCCTGACGGCCGAAGTCAAGAGCATGAACACGAACGGCATCGAGATCGGTCTCGGGACCACCAATCATCTACACGTCGTGATGAGAGGCGTGGAGAAGAACTTGACTCAAAGCGTCGCCAACGGAGTCGAGACAGAAGTAAGGGACGCAGTGGCGATGATGAGGATAAACGTGAAAAGAGCAAAAGGTGCGTTACAATGTATCTTAGCATGACTTCACTTATCAACCCACGAAAGGCGGAAGAGGGATGAATCCGAGGAACACAAGGCTCGGAAGGCGGAGAAGAAGAGATTAAGGGACGAAGAGGAGATGCGGCAAGTCGCTGAACTAAGTATATATAGCGCGACCGACAATCCATTCCATGATGTCAATCTCGGCCAACAGTTCAGGTGGCACAAGAAAAACGAAAGAGAAAAGAAGATGGGCTTGTCTCCAGTCGAAGCACAGCGCAGGGACGCCGCAAGGAGGCAGGAAGCTAAGGAGGAACTCGAGAGGCTCAACCGTCGCCGTGCCGAACGTGAGGCAGAGCAACGCCTGAGGGAAGAAGAGGAGGTAAGGATGCAGAGGCTGGCAGAGTCCGCTCAGATGGCTGAGTGGATCGCCAAAGACGGGGGGTTTCAACTCGATCAAGAGCGCACACGCGCTGCTATCCGTGTTAAAGAAAAACGTGCAAAAGCTATTGATTTTCTGGCTCTCAATCTTCGCTATATTAATCCTATCGACGACGAAAACGAAGACTCTGAGGAAGCTGGCTTAGAGATTGACCTCGATGAGCCATACAACATCCTTGATGTAAGTCACATGTTCGTCTCCAATACGTTCTTCCCCTCTAAGTCGCGAAGAATCTCTCTCCGGACCAGGTGCATGAGCTGCATGATGATATTGAGAACTACCTCTCCCTTGAAAACGACGAGGCGAATATCGAATTCTGGACTGTGAGTGATGACAATTTCCCATGTTATCACTGCTCATGTTTCCTTTAGCATATGATGGTGATTTGCAAGGACCGCGTGGACCGGATCACGTCTGATCAACGTCTTGGACGAGAAGCTGCGGCTGCAGTAGAGGCGGACATCACCGCTCTTTTGCAGGGCAAATCGTATGACCACTTACTTGCCTTGCAAAGACAAATTCAGGCGAAACTGTCCGGTGGGGGACCTGTTGATATCGACTATTGGGAGGGGCTGCTGAAGAAACTTCTGGTCTGGAAGTCGAAGGTACGTCATGTTATGATATCTAGGAGAAACTTCTTCCTCACTTCCCCTCAGGCAAGGCTGAAATCCTTGCACGAAGTTGTTGTTCGAAATCGTCTTGAGCAGTTACGCAAGCGACAACGTGACGAGGCTCTACAGGCGCAGGAAGAGCTCCTTGAAGGTGTCGCGAATGTGGCCTCGAAAGGGAAGTTCCGTCCCCCCGTAATCGAGGCGGGTATTGGCCAGCAATCAGTTGAGAAAATTGTCGAGCCTTACGCACGAGAAATGAGCCCTGGCCTTGTTGATATTACAAAGTTACCTCATGAAGAACGCCATGTGGACATTGTGCTGGAGTTGGACGACAAAGTTAGCTTGGTGAGTAACAT
>WNFQ01003987.1_pt1 | contig 19305 bp, 20 predicted proteins | sample 5400171 | NCBI WGS metagenome assembly WNFQ01 (sample SAMN13153356, study PRJNA577476) | soil metagenome | isolation source: 20 cm soil under Madrone tree | place: USA:California | collected 2016-06-14 | reverse complement strand
TTTTGTATGCTTTGACGTATCCGGAACGGGTTCCGTCTGCTATGCACTTCCCGGTCATGGACTTACGACACCTCGAGTTCCTGCCCCCGGATATGGAAAAATTCCCTTGTCTGGGTCTGGCCTACGAAGCGGCGGAGGCCGGGGGTGCGAAAACGGTTGCACTCAATGCTGCGGATGAAGTAGCGGTGGCGGCGTTTCTGCAGGGCCGCATCGACTTTGACGATATCGACGGTATCATTCGGGAAGTTCTCTCTGCAACGGAAGTGGGCAAGCTGGAATCTATTAGTCAGGTGCTGCAAGCGGACTCCGAGGCGCGCGTGATCGCCCGCGAGAGAGTCGAGCAGTTGGGGGAGAAACCCGCGGGCTTGAGGTCGGATTCAACCGTATTACGAGTGGAGTAAAACAAATTTTTATGTCTGGATTCTTAACTGCTGTGCTCGCCATGGGCGTGATTCTTGGATTCATGATCCTGATTCACGAATTCGGCCACTATGCGGTGGCCAAGCTGTTGGGAGTTCGCGTGGAGCAGTTCGCCATTGGCTTCGGCAAGCGCCTGGTGGGTTTCAGGAAGGGCGATACGGACTATCGCATCAACGCGTTGCCGCTGGGCGGATACGTCAAGATGAGCGGCGAAAGCCCGATGGATGAGCGCAGCGGCGATCCCGGCGAGTTCATGTCGCATCCGCGCTGGCACCGCTTTCTGATCGCCATTGCCGGTCCGGCCATGAACATTTTGTTCGCGGTGGGTTTGCTGACCTGCGTCTACACGGTGCACTACGAATATCCGTCATTCTTTGATGAGCCGGCGGTGATCGGGTGGGTGGTGCAGGATACTCCAGCGGGGAAAGCCGGGATCCAGGTTGGGGACCGCATCGTGCGCATTGACGGCATAGAAAATCCAACTTGGGAGCAGGTGATTCCGAGAGAAGCATTAAACCCCAATCAACCCCTCAATATCACCTTCGAACGCGAAGGGCATACCTTCGAAAAGACAATCGTGCCCGAGGCCCTCGGCCCTAACCAAATGGGCTCTGCAGGATGGGAGCCCAAGCAGCCGAGTTTTCCTGTCACGGTCCTGGAGCCGGGCATGCCCGCCGAAAAGGCTGGGATAAAACTGGGCGATGTGATCGTCAGCGTGGACGGTCAGCCGATTCCGGGCATAGAGGCCATGATCGAGAGTTTGAAGCAGAGCAAAGACAAACCGATCCAGATTGCCATCCTGCGCAATGGCCAAATGCTGACTTTCACCGTGCGTCCGGTCTTGTCCGACACCACTGGGGAAGCGCGGTACCGCGTCGGCTTCGCCAGCGCGCCCATGAAGGTATCCTCGTTGCCGCTGGCCGAGGCTTTTCGGCGATCAGTCGAGCAGAACAAGCAGGGCTCAATGCTGATCCTGGAATTGGTCAAGAAAATGGCGCAACACAAGATCTCAATTCGCTCCATCGAGGGGCCAATCGGCATCGGACGGGCGGCCGGTCAGGCAGCAAGCAAAAAAGGTTGGACTCCGCTGCTGGAATTGACTGCGGTAGTCAGTCTTAATTTAGGGATATTTAACCTGCTGCCGATTCCCATTATGGACGGCGGGGTGATACTGCTGCTCTTCGTGGAAAGCCTCCTCCGCAGAGACATCAGCCTAAGGATCAAGGAACGGATCTATCAGGCCGCCTTTGTCTTCCTGGTCTTGTTCGCGGTGATGGTGATATACAACGATGTGGCCAAGATGCTGCCCAGCGTGATGGGGAGAATGCCGTAGAAGCGGCTTGGGCCGTCGCCCTTAACGGAAGGATCTGCGCAAGTCAGGCTGAGGAGTCCTCACCGAAGGCAATAGCCTTAATGTTTTACTTGCCCTTCCTGAGATCCCACAGTTCAGTTATCCATCTAATTCGCCCCAAGAGCGAGCAATAGCGCTAGCAGCACCAAACCAACCAGACCAACGAACTTGAAGAGCTCCCAATCCAGGCTGAAGTGTTGCGCTCGATGGACAGGCGGGGACAGGGAAGTCACTTCCGTGGTCCGGGGTACCAAACGTCGCATCTGTCTGCACTAACCCGCTCAATTAACCCACTCATTCTGTGGCTTTTAAGCGCTAATGGCTGACAGCTGAGAGCTTTCCCTCTGCGTGGTAAACTAAAGTTCTCCCATGGCTGATATTCAACGCAGGAAAACCGTGACCGCCTCGATTGGCGCCGTGCGGGTCGGAAGCGACGCACCCGTTGTGGTGCAGTCAATGACCAATACCGATACCGCTGATATACCCTCTACCGTCCAACAAGTCGCGGCGCTGGCTCGCGCTGGATCTGAGTTGGTCCGGGTCACGGTCAACAACGAAGAAGCTGCGGCAGCCGTCGCGCCCATCGTCGAGCAACTCGATCGTCTGGGCGTGCGCGTGCCCATCATCGGCGATTTTCACTACAACGGACACATCCTGTTGAAAAAATATCCCGAGTGCGCGCGGGCACTGGGTAAATACCGCATCAATCCCGGCAACGTGGGCATTGGACGCAAGGACGACAACAATTTCCGCACCATGATCGAGGTTGCGGTCGAAAACCAGAAGCCGGTGCGTATCGGAGTGAACTGGGGATCGCTCGATCAGGCCCTGCTCACGCGCATGATGGATGAAAATTCGCTGTTGGCGGAACCTAAAGATGCCCGTGAAGTCACGATGGAAGCGATGGTCGTGAGCGCGCTGAACTCCGCCAGCCTGGCTGCCAAATACGGGTTGCGGCCTGACCAGATTGTCCTGAGCGCGAAGGTAAGCGGCGTGCAAGATTTGATTGATGTCTACCGTTCGCTGGCGGCGCGTTGCAATTACCCGCTGCATCTCGGACTCACGGAAGCTGGAATGGGAGCCAAGGGCGTCGTCGCTTCAAGCGCCGCGCTGGGCGTGCTGCTGCAGGAAGGCATTGGCGATACGATTCGGGTTTCACTGACGCCCGCTCCGGGTGGGGACCGCACCGAAGAAGTACGCGTTGCGCAGCAGATACTGCAATCTCTGAGTATCCGCAGCTTCACGCCGCAGGTGACCGCCTGCCCTGGATGCGGCCGCACTACCAGCACTTTCTTCCAGGAAATGGCGCAGCAGATTCAGTCCTACCTGCGCGATCAAATGCCGGTATGGAAGGGGCGCTACACAGGCGTGGAAGAGATGAAAGTCGCGGTGATGGGCTGCGTCGTGAACGGCCCAGGAGAATCGAAGCACGCCAGTCTCGGCATCTCATTGCCCGGGACGTTTGAAGAACCAAAGGCGCCGGTTTACGTGGATGGACGGCTGTTTACAACCCTGAAAGGCGACAAGATCGTCGCGGAGTTTATCCAGATCCTGGACGAGTACGTGGAATCGCATTACGCGACTAGAGAAGAACTCGCCGCAATGTAGGCGCGAGCGCCTCGCTCAAGGCGATACGGGGTCTACGCCAACAGCGGCAGATTCGGACTCGCCAGGTCATCGTCTATCGGGTCTGCGATCTTCTTCAACTCGGGATAGTGCTGCAGCAACGTCTCCGGGGCCTTCACCCGCTGTCCGGTCAGCATATTTTTTAGCTGCAGCGCATTCACCCCGGCCTTACCCTCGAAGTGGTTATTGGTTACCACGTACGTGACCTGTGCCTTCTGCGCGACGCGCCCGATTCTGTCTTTCCATCTCGCCAGTTCAGCTTCGCCGTACAGATAGTTGTAGCGATCCGCTCCCTTTTCGCCGTCAAACCACTGATCGTAGTTTCGTCCGTGCAGACGCACATAGCCGACCGGGGAAGTCACATGCTCAGTGGGCTTGAGCGATCGACCAAACAGCGGCTGATCGATGTTGCAGAAGGCGACGTTCTTCTGCACAAAGTCGTCAATTGTGTCGGGATTGTCCCAGCTGTCGTGCCGCACTTCTATGACGCGCGGATATTCGATGAACTGGCGTATCAGCCTCTCAACGTATTCTCGGTTGAGCGAGGTGTTCTTAAACGAAACCGGAAACTGAATCAGTAACGCGCCCAACCTGCCTTCCCCAGCCAGCGCCTCCAGTCCCTCACGGGCCAAGGCCTCATCTTCATCGTTGGGCCTGATTGATGCGGCTGAGGTGGGCTCCATCACCGCCATGGGATTGTGGGTAAAGGATCGGTGCAGCTTCGCGGTAAACATAAAGTTTGGATTCACCGCTTTGGCCGTGCGAACCCACAGCTTGGCCAGGTGGGGCTTGATGTGCCCGTAAAAGGACGTGTTGATCTCCACCGTGTCGAAGCATCGCGCAAGGATATCCAGCGGATGCTGCTTGCGGTGTTGCATTCCCGGCGGATAAAAGATCCCCTCCCAGTCCTTGTAGGACCAGCCGGCGGTACCGATACGGATTTGCGGGGACGCATTCACCATCAGAGATCACAGAAAGGCCGCTGTTGGCAGGGTAGCACGGCCAGTTTTGCACAGAGAGGCGGGAGCAGGGTGAAACTTTCTCCTTTTCTTCCCTCACGCCAGACTCTAAAATCGACCTTCAGCATCTTGCTCATGGGAACAACATTGCTGGTACTGCTTCTCGGTCTGAACGTCGTGCTTCTGGTGCTGGTGGCTGCCCTTCTGCGCCGGAGTTCCCTCTCCTCGCAAACCGCTGGCTTGGCGGAACTTACGCGCGAGTCAGCGAATCTGCGCGAATCGCTCTCGCAAAGATTCGCGGCAGCGACTGCCGATATGGCCACCCGCCTGGAAAGCACTAAAGGGGACCTCCGTCAGGGAGTGACCGACCGCCTGACCCAAGGATTCACGGAAATCCGAACGTCGGTGGAGGCTCAGTTGGCCGGCGGACGTCGCGAGCAGACGCAAGACCTGCGGCAGGCACGCGAGGAACTCACCAACTCCTTAGCGCTGACGACCTCCCAACTTAAAGTCGAATTTGAAAACCTCAACCAGAAAACGGCGCAGAGCCTAGATTCCATTCGCGATCGTGTTGATGCGAAGCTGCTCGCGATCACAGACCAGGTGCAGCAAAAGCTGGATCAAAACATTAAGGAGGGTTTTGCTCACTTTGAAAAAGTGCAGCAGCACCTGAAGGCAGCGGAAGAACAATTGCGCGAGGTCGGCGCGCTAGGTCACTCCATCAACGACCTGAACAACATGCTAAAGCTGCCCCACCTGCGCGGCCAGTTTGGCGAAGCCAGCCTGGAACGTTTGCTGGCGGATTTTCTCCCCGCCCACATGTTCGAAATACAGTCTTCCGCGGGGGATGGCAACGGACGTGCCGATGCCGTCATCCAGTTTCCCGACAGGCGTCTGCCCATCGACGCCAAGTTTCCCCGGGAACAAGTCTTGGCGCTGTTTGAAAGCAATATTGAAGCGGAGATCGAGGCCGCTCGGCACGAGTTTGTGCGGGTGATGAAAACCGAGGCCAGGCGGATCAAGGCTTACATCCAGCCGGAACAGGGCACAACCGACATTGCTTTGATGTACTTGCCCAGCGAAACACTTTACATGGAAGCGATTCGCAACCGTGAACTTGCCGACTGGCTCAATGTGCAGCACGTGTTTCCGGTTTCCCCCAACACTCTGCTGATGACCTTGCAGACTATCGCTCTGGTACACAAGTGGTACGAAGTCGCCAGCCGCTTCGAGAAGAGCCGCCTGGAGCTGGCCAAAGCGCAAAAATCCTTCGATCATTTCCAGAACCAGTTCGAAACCGTCGGCAAGAATCTGAACAAGGCGCAGGAAGCTTTCGACACAGCGCAGAGACACCTGAAAACCTATCGCGGCCGGGTCACGGCGCTGAGCGGGCAGGAACAGCTGGAACTGGACGCGGCCACAGCGAAGAATGACGACGAACCCACTTTGCCTCTGACCGACAAGGCCAGCGCTTGAACCGCGCCTAGACATTCAAGCTGCCAATCAACCAATCACGGTCTATGACTTGCGGAAGGCGAGGGGTGTGATGGCGGGCGAACTTCGACATCCGGCGACGCTGCGCAGTTACCCCGTGTTTTCGGTCTTTTTATTGGCTGGCACCACGGTCCCCGATGATTTCTGCAGTCGCAATGTCAGAGACCTAATTGCAACGCCAATTCGCGTTTGATCCCTCCGACTGTAATCCGCGACCGCTGTACCCTTCGCGCTGGTAATAGAGTACGTTAAGATCGCTTCACTCGAATTAGCCGTGAGATACGGGCACGCTTTACCTTCCCTCTGATCAGATTTAGAAATCCTGCAAGGTCTCTTGCTTAGAACAGAATCATTGCCTGGGGCAAGATCGGATTCCGGGTCGTAGTTGAGAGTTTTATAAATGGTTAGAGAGACCGCCCCGTGGATTCCCAAGCTTCGCAAAGTGCGCGAAGCACAGCAGAGCGGTGGTCTGTCAAAGAGGAAAGGATGGCCCACTCCGCGAGCACAAGAGTCTCACAAACCCCACCACACCCGGCGATGCGAAGTGTTTACACTGCGGCACCCCTCCGATAGCGCACGGTCAACAGCTGGTGAATGTGGAATTTGTGCCGTGCAGCCACCATTCTCTTCTTCGCGAAAAATGCAGGTTCCCGAAAGGATTCACCCCTATAAGGTCGGTCATCGCCGACTGGTGTCCGATGGGCTCAATAGCGACGGCGGTAGCCTTACCCTCGGATGTGGGCCGGCGCCAGGACCAAACCATGGAGATAGCGTCATACAAGTCGTCCACCATATGTACTCACATCTGGAGGTCTGCAAGCTAGCGCTACCGACAGCCCGCGCGGCTGTCCCCACACCGACTTCGTGCCCCTACACTCCCCGCTTTGTCTTCAGCTCTGCCAGCAATTGCTCGATGCGATCTTCTTTTTCGAGCGCGGCCAGGCGCTCTTCCATGTCATCGGCAGCGATTTCGGACTTGGCCTGACTGTGAGCTTGGGCGTGCGCGACCTTGCGCTTCATGCGATCGAAGGCACTTGCGCTTGAACCGTTGCCAGCGGCCATCTTTGCGTCGCTGGCTTTGGCTACGGCCCGGGCACGTCGATGCTGGGCCATGAGGAGATCGGCCTTGGCTTGCGCCTCGGTCAGTTTCCGCTCCAGTTGGCGTAATGCGGTCTTCAGGTTCTCCACTTGTGCCTTCTGGTCGATCACCTGCTCCGCGAAACCTTCGCTCAGGTCGCGATAGCTTTCTACCCGTTGCAGGGCCGCGCGGGCCAGGTCATCCTGCTTCTTGTCGACAGATAGTTCTGCTTTACGCATCCACTCCACAACCTTGTCTTCATTTTCCTTTTGCCTTTGCTCCAACAGGTGCTGGTCGGCCATAGCGATCGCCACCTGGGTCTTGACCTGCAAAAGCTGGTTCTGCATGTCGAGGATTACCTGTTTGATCATTTTTTCCGGATGCTCGGCCTTGTCGACCAAGTCGTTGAGATTGGCGCGGACTAGCGTGGAAACTCGCTCTAGTAATGCCATGATGGGACTCCTTTTCTAACTATCAGCCGTCAGCTATCAGCTTTTAGCTTCGTGTGTTTTGTGGACAGCGGCGCACTCGGCGCAGTGGCTGCCACGCAGGTTGCCTCCGATGGCGACTCCGATGGCGATTCCAATCGCGAGCCAGACGGCCATGTGGCCTGCGAAGACGCCGGTGGCGGCGCCGATGCCGGCGCCGAGAGCAATGCCAAGACCGATTTGCGTCGAAGGTTTCTTCATGTTCGTTTGCCTCTAACAGATTCCTCGTGGACTAAGATCCTCTCGCAATGACAAAGTCGGACTGGTGAAGGACGGAATGAATCCCGTCCCCACACAATCAATGCCACCCGGGCATCATCCCGCTCCGGCAGCGCGACTTACTTCCCGGCTCCGCCATTCGGTGGCAGCACGTCCGGCTTTGGTGACTTGTCACCGATCTGCCGTACTTTGCCCAGCAATTCCGACAGCGGCATACCCGACAGGGTTTCGAACAACGCTGGCACTTGCGCCGCCATCTTGGCAATGTCGCCGGTGATCTTGTTCATCCCGGAGGCGTCGCCGTTGCCCGTGGAAACAATGGTTATCTTGTCTACGTTGGCCAGCGGACTGGCCAAGGCCCGGACAATTTCCGGCATACTGGTGAACAGTTTGTCGATCACCGCGGCCTGGTTGTACTCCTGGTAAGCCTCGGCCTTAACGTTCATCGCTTTGGCTTCGGCTTCGCCTTTCTTGAAGATGATCTCGGCTTCAGCTTCGCCTTGAGCGCGAATCGCCGACGCATGACCGTCCGCTTCCGACATGAGCCGCTGTTTTTCGGCGAGAGCCAGAGTCTCAATTCGCTGACGCTCGATTTCAGCCCCTTTCAACACAGTCGCGATTAGTTCCTTCTCGCGGCGGTTGATCTCGGCTTCCTGCACCTTCACCTGCTGCTCCTTTTCGACCTGCTGCACCTTCACCTGCTCGGCAATGACCTGCTGCTGCATGATGTTGGTCTGGATGTCGTACGCTTTGTCGGCCTGGGCCTGCTGTCGCTTGGTGACTTCGACGTATTGGGCTTTCTTGACTTCGAGGTCACGCTGCGCTTCCGCCTGTTTGGCCAGGGAAAGCGTTTCCGCCAAAACTCGTTCCTGATCGGCCTGCGCCCTGGCGACCGCGGACTCGCGTTGGACTTCTTTGATGGTGAACGAGATGACTTCAAGGCCCATCTTGTTCATGTCTTCCGCGCAGGTGGAGCGCATGCGATCGGAGACCATCTCCGGCTGCTTCACAATCTCTTCCACCGTGAGTTGGCCGATGATGCCACGCAGGTGTCCTTCCATCACTAGGCGGATCAGGCCCTCGCGCTCCTGATCAGTCTTGGTCAGGAATTGTTCCGCCGCGGTCAAGATGGACTCCAGGTCGGACTTGACCTTGATCTGGGCGACCGCTTCGACCGTGACTGCCACGCCCTGCTTGGTGTAGAGATCCTGTTGCGGGGCCACATCGAATGACATGAGCTCCAGAGAAAGCTCGCGGCAGATCTGGACCATGGGAAACACCAGCGTGCCGTGGCCTTTGACCACCCGCGTTCCGCCGAGCCCGTAGACGATCAGCGCTTCATGCGGGCCGGCTTTGCGATAGAGCCTGGCCATCCCGCTCATCAGGAACAGAATGGTCATTACTCCCAGCCCAACAAAAATCCAAATCTCGAAAACGTGTGGAATGCCAAACATATTGCCTCCTCTTTCGAGTGCCCCAACAAAAGCGCGAACCACAAAGGGCACGAAGGTACACGAAGGAAATCAAAAGGATTCGCTTCGTGTATTCTCGCGAACTTTCTGGTTTTCTTTGATCGAGTTCAAGTCGTTCATAATCCTCTCCGGCTCACGATGACCGAGGAACACTTCTCCGTCGGAAAGCATGATGCGAACGCCGCGGTTACCCCAAACGTAGGCGCGCCGTTCTCCAATACCGCGAATACCATAGCCGCCCAACGGATTCCAGGGCGCGACGGCATAGGCCTTAATGTTTTGCAGCGGAATGGAACGCAAACGGAAGCCAAGAGTACTGATCTCCAGTCCATGCGCCGTGAAGCGATAGTGAAAGCCGCCCCAGGCTAGGGCGGTCACTCCCAGCAGAAGGAATGCGGGCAAGGCCAGAAGCAAGCGCAGGCCCTGCAGCGGCATGACGGCGATGACGCCCAACTCAACCGCAGTAAGAACGGCAAAGACCAACGCCCAAAGCGGAGAGCTGTGAACTTCCGCGACCTCGACGACTTCAGCATGACGGGGTAGTTCGGCGCCACGCTTGGTTACCAGAGCGACCGCCATCACGACAAAAGCCGCGCTGAAGACAACGACGATTGCGGGGACAACGTTCAGCGGGCCGCCGTAAAGGTTGAAGTTCAGCACAGCCGCATTGACGCTGAACAGCACGCCGCTCACGACGTAAAGCATGGCCAGCAGTGACCAGGCCAGGACGTCCGGCTTGCGGATTCGAGTAAGTCCCCAGGTAAAAGCCAGAAGCAGGAAGACCGTCAAGCCAATAGAGAAGATCAGCGAAGACTCACGCGACATCCAGCCATTGGGTTGGCCCGACGCTGCGAAATGAGTGGCCATTCTGCCTGGCAGCCGGTCCCAGACCGACCAATATTGGAGGCCCGTTAGGGGAAGCGCAAGCCAGAGCATGGCGGTCATTGCGCGGTAGAGCTTGCTGTCCATTTCATTTCTCCCCTCGTACCACACGTCGAAATTGTTACTGCGAACGCCAGTCAGCTAGACTATGAGCGGCGACGCTCGCACCTACATCGAGTCTTGCTCTCCTGATATTTCCGTCCACAGGCGCACGTAGGCGATTCCCTTCTCGTAGCGAGTGACGACAACTTCAGATCCCTTGGCAACGGCATTCCCATCGTCGCCGCGGGCGCCGCAGGTACGCCGCGTGCCGGCTTGCGAGTAGATGATTTCTCCCGTGCCTTTCTCGCGAATCGGAACAGAGACTCTGCCCAGCACGCCGACCATTTCGTAATCCGCGGGATCCATGCTTTCCTCTTGCGAGATCAGTACCCGGCTGAGAAAGAGAAACACAATTCCACCACCCACGAGGCCCGTGAACACGGCGAGGCCGAGTCCTGACAGAAACCAGATACTCGAGTAGCGGGTGAGCAGATAGCCAGACCCTCCAAACCACGCCAGGAATGCAGTCAGCGTGATGAAGTTGAAGGGCGAAATGCTTGCCGTGTGGCTATGCGTAACCACTCTTCCATCACTCACCGGACTTGCCGACGCATGACCGGCCGGCGACGCCCCTGGTACCGCAGGCAGGTGAGGGGTCACGTGCACATGCGAGAAATGCGGCAAATGCAGCTGCCAGCGCAGGCCACCGGCAAGAAACGACAGCAGGCTGAACGAGAATCCCACCGCGAAGCAAATGAGATAAAAATCTGCCCAGTTCATAGCCGCCGCCTTTCTTCTTTGCCCCTGTCTTTGTCTTTGCTCTGGGACCGGTGTCCGGCGGCAGCCTCGGGATGCAACGCCTCCAGCAACCGTCCGGCAAGCCCGGGGGTGTTGAGGATCGCTCCCAGGAGCTGGAGACAGCGCCGCGTATCTTTTTCGCGCGCCGCCTTGATCAGAACGTCGCTCACTTCAGGATCGCTGGCGAAGCGCTCCGCGCCCTGCAGCAGCCAGACATCGAGCTTGCCTTCCGTGGTGCGCAAGTCGGACACCAGTTCGGTGTGGTAGCCCTCGGGATCATCCACCAGAAACCCTGGGTGAACCTTGAAAAACTTCGCGAGCAGGGTGCGCGTGGATTGCGTCATATGGGGCCGGACACCGCCTTCGATCTGCGACACGTATGACTGGCTGATACTCTTGCCTTGCTCTTTACGAATGGCGCGCACCAGTTCCTGCTGGGTCATGGGACGAGCCAGGCCGCGCAGCGAGCCTTCTACCTCGCGTAAGTAGCGTAATTTCTCGGCCAGGGTCATATCTATATATCGCAAATCGCTATATATATATGACTATTAGTGATGTTAGTCAAGGACTCGATGTGCCGCTTTTTCTTCAAGTTACAGGCGGTTTTTTGCGCTGAGCTTGGAGATTAGAGACTAGAGGCTCGCCACTCGTTGCCAACCACCGGGATAGAAAGTGACCAGTCCCAAAGTGGTCCACGCCCAAGTTCGGCGGAGAAGCCGGAAGCGTTCTGGTTAAAGATAGAGATGCGGATCAAAGCGGGTGCAGCGCGGAGGCAGAATCTGCAGCTGCAGGTCCGACAACTTCAGCCACGCCGGCTCTACATCCCGGCTACGCCCAACTTCCAAAGACGAATCGGCAGCGTGTTGGTGGCTTCTTTCAGACCCCGCCTCACGACGACGCCCTTGCGCTTCTCTAGCCCTTCACCTGCACCAGGTTGAGCAGCGGACTTCCACCCCAAGCTGTCGAACATGCTTGGCCCACAGAGAAACGCCTCCGTTTCCGGAGGCGCTGCCTTAGCACACTGCTGATTCAGACTACTGGACTCGCGCGTTGTGCTTCTTGCGATAGATCGCGCGCGAGGTGCGGTCTTGCTGGCGGTTGACCTGCCGGCGTTCGGCTGGAGTCAGCCTGCCGCCGTTGGCGGCGCGATCATTGTGGACCTCTTTGTTGATCGCAGCTTCGCGATGCTCAAGGTTGGCGGTTTCGCCAGCGCTTAACTGTCCACTTTTGACGCCTTGAGCAATACGATCCTGTTGGTTCTCCGCACGTTTTCCGACTTCGCTCTTGGGATTCACGTTCTGGACCTGGGCATCATGCTTCTGGTTGTAGATGCTCTTGGAGAGCTTGTTCTGCTGCTGGTTCAAGGTGGCGCGGTCGGCTGCAGTCAGGTGACCGTTATCGAGTTTGCGCATGTCGCGCTCTTCCTGATTGACCTCAGATTCCTTCTTTTCCAGTTTGCCGGCCTCGCCCGCGGTGAGTTGGCCGCTCTGGATGCCATTCGCGATGCGATCCTGCTGGTTTTCCTTGCGCTGGTTGATGGTGGCCGGCTTGGCGGCCGGGCTGGTGCTGTCGCTGGTCTGCGCCGCTACAGGCAGTATCAGACCTGCCACTACAGCGGTCAAAATAAAGGCTTTGGCTTGCACATTCATATGGTCTCCCCTTACTCCCTTGGTCGACTTCTTCCCGTTTTTCGGGCCACTTCTTTGAACACCGGGCATGGGAGGATGTTGCGCGGGATTAGCCACAATCGCAAGAACGCAAGGGGATGCTTAGCATTACTAAAGTCGATGAACCATGGCCTAAATGTCCCGAGTGACGAATCCAAGTTTGGCAATGGATGGGAAAGAAAATCAAAAGAGTGCGGTCTACAGTCCAACTTCAATTCGCGAGCGCGGATCGAGGAAGTCGCGCAACGCATCTCCGATGAAATTGAACGAGAGCACGGCGAGCATCACCGCCAGGGCAGGAAAGAGCACGAGATGGGGGGCGTCGAACAGATGGGCGCGGCCATCGTTGAGCATCGCGCCCCAACTGGCAGTCGGAGGCGCTACGCCTAAACCTAGGAAGCTCATGGTGGCCTCGGCGAGAATGGCACCCGCCATGCCGATTGCGGCCTGCACGATCACGGGCTGAATAATGTTGGGAAGAATGTGGCGGACGATCACGCGCAGATCACTTGCGCCCAGCGCTCGTGCAGCTTCGACAAACTCGCGTTCGCGCGCGGCTAAAACCTGGGCACGTACCAGGCGAGCGTAGCCCACCCATCCTCCGAGCGAGAGCGCCAGCACCAGATTGAAAATTCCCGGGCCGCGGAAAGCCACGAAGGCAATAGCCAGCAGAATTCCGGGGAAGGAGAGAAATGCATTCATCACTACGACGTTCACGAAACGATCGATGTTTCCGCCGTAGTATCCCGCTATCGATCCTACCACCAAGCCGAGGGTAAGCGAGACTGCGACCACGGAGCCTCCCACCAGCATGGAAATGCGCGAGCCGTAGATGAGGCGGGAAAATATGTCTCTACCCAGTTCATCTGTGCCGCACCAGTGGGCGGAAGAAGGAACGGAGAGTCGCGTGGGCAGATCAATATGCGCGGGATCCCGCGGTGCGATCCAGGGGGCGCAGAGGGCGAAGATCACAAAGATGACTACCAACACCGCACCCGTAGCCGCCAGCGGATTGTGGCGGGCGGCGCGAGGGAGCGAGATGGCACTAGCGGGCAATGTTCTGACGAAAAACCTAACTATGATCCTGCGACCTCGCGCTGTAAGGAGGCAAACCGTTTTTCCAAATCTTCATGGAAGGGATGGAGCTGTGCTTCGCTATGGTCGAGTCGCAGCAGGACTCTTGCAGCTAGAGACTCTTGCACTTCGATGAAGTTGACAAGTTCTGCCACCTGACTACCAGTGGAAGGCTTGGCTAGGTACATGTTTTCGAAAAATATTCTGTACGTCTCGCGAATGCCGGGAAGGACTTCTTCCTTCCGCTCCCTGTTGTCGTACTCGATATCCCGTTCATAAGCCGGCAACTCCGGTCTCCGAATTTTCTCAATGTCCTCGGGGTCTCTCACGCCAGAACCTTTCTTCGGCCACTGCTCTGCAGGGATTTGAGAAATTCTCAAACCCAGGTCCAACTCTGCCTTCAGCCGGTGGCGCAGGGCTAACCGAGGTCCATAAAACTCTTCGAGTTTCCGCTGGAGCAACTGCTGCCGCAGTTCATACCTGTGGTTCTGATGGGCCGTCCATCCTCCAACCGCCACACCTAGCAGTCCAATCGCCGGCGCAATGATTGGGTTCAGGAGGGCGAGATCTTTGAGCATGCTTTGGGCACTTACTGCCGTATCCTCGGGTTCGCCACCGAATACAGCAAATCCGTCAGGAAATTCACGGCCACGTAGGTCAATCCAATCGCCAGGATGCATCCCTGCACCAGGTAATAATCGCGATTCGAGATGGCCTGGATGGTCAACCGCCCGATTCCGGGCCAGGAAAAAATTGTTTCGGTCACGATTGCGCCGGCCAGGAGCGCGCCGAACTGCAGTCCCAGAACCGTGATCACCGGAATCATGGCATTGCGCAGCGCGTGACCATAGACCACGGTACGCTCGGGCAGTCCCTTGGCCCGGGCGGTGCGAATGTAGTCCTGGCCCATTTCCTCCAGCATGGACGTGCGGACCATGCGGGTCAGGATCGCGGCCAGTGCGCCGCCCATGGTGATCGCGGGAAGAACCAGGTGCGCTACAGTTCCCGAACCCGAGACTGGCAGCCATCCCAGATCAATGGCGAAAAACAAGATGAGTATGGGCCCCAGGGCAAAATTGGGAAAGGATAAGCCGAGCAAGCTAACTACGCTAAGCAAGCGGTCGTCCCAACGGTTGCGCCGTTGCGCAGAGCGCACTCCGGCGGGAACTGAAAGCATTACGGCGACCACCAGCGCCGCCAATGTAAGCTGCAGCGTGTAGGGATAGCGCTGGGTAATCAGGTGAGTGACGCTCTGGTTGAAGCGCAGCGACGGCCCCAGATCTCCTCGCAGTACGCCTTCCCAGTAGTTCAGGTATTGCCGGCCTAGTGGAAGGTCGAGGCCGTAGGCGTGCCGGGCGGCCTGTAGGTCGGTTACGGGAGCGCCTTCCCCCAGCATTTGCAGGATGGGGTCGCCAGGAACCAAGTGAATCAGCAGGAATACCAGCGAGACCACGAGCCATACTACCGGCAGCATGTAGAGGACGCGGAGGGAGAGATAGCGGAGCATCAGTCTTCAGTAGTCTTCGGTCGTCAACCCAGCGCTCCTTCTTACTTAATATGCCGCTTTCAAATCTTCTACCTGGATTCCGATGTGCTTTAGGTGGTGCGTCATATGTTCGAGATAATCTTCGAATACGAATTTGAGCGTTAGCGGCTTCGAATCGGCGATCGTGCAGGTACGTGACCAGGCGGAATCGGGTACGGCTTTCGCGGCAGCCAGCAGTTGCCGATTGAGTGCCTCCCATACTTCGATCAATTCCCGCCAATCGCGCTGCTGGTAGCGATGCAATTCTACCCAACCATCGCCGTCGTACCCCGGCATGGCTGGTTTGTCTTCGAGTTGGGCGCGGACGATGCGCTGATGGTTGTTGGCAGCGGAGTCCAGCAAATGTCCCAGTTCTTCCCTCGGCGACCATCGGGACGGGACGGGCTTAGGCTCAAGCTTGCCGGATGGTATTTTCTCCAGCCGGGCAGGCACGTGATCTAACAGTGCTTGCAGCAGCGTTAGTCCCTGCATTTCAGAGTTCCTCTTTGGGCGAGAAGCTGGACTGCTTTAGCGCCCAATTCTTGTTTTTCAGTATTCAGTTTCTGGCTCCCAGTTCTTAGTATGCGGTTTGGCTGACGGCTCTGGGCTCCAGCTTTTCAATTCTTACCTTGGCGATGCGGTGGCCGTCGAGCTCCTGAACTGTGTAGCGGTGGCCTTCGTAGTCGAAGCTTTCACCCTGCCTTGGAATTTTCTGCAGGCGGGCGAGGATGAAGCCGGCCAGAGTCTCGAAGCCGGAATCGCGGGGCAGCAGGAGCTGGTACTGCGATTCGAGATCGCGAATGCTGGCTGATCCTTCGAGGACAACCGCAATCTTCCCCTCGACCAGGTCTTGCTGGACCGGAGCCACATCAAATTCGTCTTCAATCTCACCCACGATCTGCTCCAAAACGTCTTCCACGGTAATGACGCCGGCGGTCGAGCCGAACTCATCCACCACCACAGCCAGGTGCCGTTTGCGTTCTCTGAACTCTTCCAGCAACTCGGTGAGGACTTTGGTTTCAGGCACCACCAGCACATCGTGCATGATCTGGCTGATTCGCATGGCCGAGACGCGGGCGGCCACCGGTTGATCGGGAGTGGCGGTAAGCCGGAGACGCGTCCAGCGCATCAGGTCTTTGGCGTAGAGTACGCCAATAATGTGCTCCGGACCGCGCTGCGGATCGTATACGGGGATGCGAGAGTGCTGCTCTTCAACCACGCGCCCCAGGGCGTCGGAGAGCGTAAGGTCGCCGGGGAGGGAGAAAATATCCGGGCGCGGCACCATGACCTCGCGGACAGTAACGTTGTCCAGCTCCAGCGCCTTATGAATCATCTCTTCCTGGAAGAGCGGGATCTCCCCGACCTGGCGGCTGGCGGTAACGATGAGCTTGAGTTCGTCGGGCGAGTGTACCGGCCCCTGCCGAATCCGACGGGAACCGAACATGCGCAGGACCCAACCGGCAGACCGGCTCATCACGAAAAGCAGCGGACGAGTCAAGGTAAGGAACACATCCATGGGAGCCGCGACTGCAAGCGCCACCTGTTCGGCGCGTTGCAGGGCCAGTGACTTGGGCACCAGTTCGCCCAGGATGACGTGCAGGAAGGTGATTAGAACGAAGGAAACGACGATGGCAATACCGTGAGCATAAACCGAAGCGTGCGGAAGGTCCTGAACCGGCCCCAGCATCATCTGAGCCAGCAGAGGCTCGCCCACCCAGCCGAGCGTCAGGCTGACGATGGTTACACCTAGCTGGACGCCGTTGACCACTTCGTCCAGATTCCGATGAAGCTTTTGAACGATGCGGGCTCCGATGCGCCGGGCGTCGATTAGCTGCTGAATGCGGGTATCGCGCACGCTGACCAGGGAAAACTCTGCGGCAGCGAAAAAAGCGTTGGCTGCCACCAGCAGCAGGAGCAGAAACACCCGCAGCAGCACGTAGGCAATCATGGAGGGCTAATTCTAACATTCCAAAGAGCTACAACATGACTTCGGTCGCTAAGCTCCTATAAACTCAGGTTAGTGCTTCCTCGCCCCAGTCCGGATCCTCTATCAGGCCCTAAGGTTTCCTGCTTCCATTTCGCGACTTGGCGGGTCTAACTCACGATGTCTCGGTTCGCCGGGGAGAGCCGGGTTTGGGTCGGGCGGCGGAATTGTTGGAACAAACGGCAAGTAGGGTCCGTAACTACCATCGACGCGGGCGCTATTTTTTAGGAGGCAGACGTGAACGGCAACGGCGGCGGCAAGAAGCGACGTAAACGGTGGATCTATGGGAGTATTGGGTTGGTGCTTGTCCTGCTGATCGCCGGCGGGGTCATCGTGGCGGCACGCGGCGGCATCAAGATCGATCCCACGAAGCTTCAGAAAGTGGAAAAAGGCGATCTCGCCAAGAGCGTGGTGGCGACCGGCAAAGTCACCCCCATCACCAAGGTTGAAGTGAAGTCCAAGGCTAGCGGAATCGTGAAGAAGTTGCTGGTGGACTATGGCGATAAAGTCAAGAAGGGCCAATTGTTGGCCCAGCTGGATAAAGTAGAGATCCAGGCGCAGGTCGAGCAATCCCGGGCCGCCGTGGAGGCCGCCGAAGCAAGTCTGAAGAGTTCCGAAGCCGACTATGAACGTGCCAAGGTGGACGCCGAAGGGCCCGACGTGCCCCTGCTCAAACGAGCGTACGAGCGCGCTATCGGGATGGCTAAGGAAGGCGTGGTCTCTACTTCTGCTCTGGAAGATGCCCAGAAGAACTATGAACTAGCATTGAATAAGCAGAACGTGTCGAAAGCACAGGTGACGGTCCTGAAGGCAAAGATTGCACAGTCTCACGGACAACTTGGGCAGGACCGCGCCAACCTCAAGCAGCTCGAAGAACAGTTGAGCTATACCGACATTGAATCGCCCATTGACGGAATTGTTTTGTCGCGTGATGTGGAAATGGGCGACGCCGTCAGCTCAATTCTGGTTCTGGGTTCCTCGGCAACCCTGGTCATGACCCTGGGAGATACCAGCCAGGTGTATGTGAAGGGAAAGGTGGACGAGAGCGACATTGGTAGGGTCTACCTCGGCCAGCCGGCGCGGATCAAGGTGGAGTCTTTCAAGGACAAGACCTTCAACGGTGTAGTCACCAAGATCTCGCCCATGGGCGTCGAGAAGGATAACGTCACTACCTTCGAAGTGCGCGTATCCATCAACAATCCTGGCGGTGAGTTGAGGGCTGAGATGACTGCCAACGCTGAAATCATTCTGGAAGAGCACAAGAGCGTACTGCAGATTCCCGAGGGTGCAATCATTTACGACAAGGACAAGAAGGCGTCCGTTGAAGTGCCCGATTCCAGCGCCAAGGAGGGCAAGAAGAAAATCGCGGTCAATATCGGTATCTCCAACGGAGCCAAGACCGAGCTCCTCAGCGGACTGAAAGAAGGCGACCAGGTAGTACTGCAGTAAAGCTGACGGACCGAGCCCGTTCTCGGGATGTAGGGTAGCGAATGAGCTTCCTGGAGAAACTATGAAATCACCAAAGACTCTTCTTTCGATCCTGAATGCTTGTGCAATCGCAACTATGGTTTGCTTTCAGGTCTTGCCGGCGGCAGCCGCTTCCGAGGGCTCATTTCAGCGTACTTTGCAGGTGGCCGGGCCGGTGCACATGGACTTAACCACGGGCTCGGGCAACGTCGAAGTGCGCACCGGCAATTCAAGTCAGGTGCGGGTGACGGGGCACATCAGAGCTACGGAATGGTTCGGAGGAAATGCCGAGGAAAAGATAAAGCGACTGGAAGCGAACCCTCCCATCCAGCAGAGCGGCAATGACATCCGCATCGGCCATATCGACGACCCGGAATTGCGTCACAACATCTCCATCAGCTACGAGGTGAGTGTGCCGGCTGAGACCGAGTTGCGAGTCGAGAGCGGTTCTGGCAATCAGACGGTGGAGGGGATTCGAGGTCCACTCGAAGTCAGCGCCGGCTCCGGAGGTTTGAAGATTTCCGGGATCGGCGATCGGGTGCATGCCGAGACCGGATCCGGCGATATCGAGATTGATCGGGTGAAGGGCAACGTACACGCAAAAACCGGCAGCGGATCCATCCGGGCCGACGAAATTGCGGGTGGGTTTGAAGCCGATACTGGCAGTGGACACATCAGGTTGCAACAGACTGCGCCTGGTTCCGTGCGGGTGGACACAGGTTCCGGGGGCATGGAACTGCGCGGAGTGCGCGGCTCCCT